>Ga0228702_1001048_pt1 | contig 18796 bp, 18 predicted proteins | sample McNCre217_Aug_MG_2_FD_178018 | JGI IMG/M metagenome (GOLD analysis project Ga0228702, IMG submission 178018) | Freshwater microbial communities from McNutts Creek, Athens, Georgia, United States - 20-17_Aug_MG | ecosystem: Environmental > Aquatic > Freshwater > Creek | place: USA: Georgia... | reverse complement strand
TCTCCTGGCCATCTTCTTGGCACTGGTAGGCGCTGTCCTGCTCGGTGCAATCAAACTCTTCTAAACAACAAAGGAAACCTTGACCGCATCAACTCGCTCCCTAGAACTCGCTCAGATCGCCGCGAATGCCGCATCGGACAAGCTGGGTGAAAACATCGTGGCGCTAGACGTCTCAGAGGTCTTCCCGCTAGCCGACATCTTCGTGTTCGCATCTTCGCGCAACGACCGTCAGACCCCTGCAATCGCCGATGAGATTGCAGACCAGTTCTTAAAGGCTGGCGTCAAGTTGCTCCGCATTGAGGGTAAGGCCGGCGGACGCTGGATCCTCATGGACTTCGGCGACATCATCTGCCACGTCATGCACGAGGAAGACCGCATGTTCTACTCGGTTGAGCGCCTCTGGAAGGATGGCGTTCCGGTACAGCTCGACATCGAGCAGTAGTTGGGCAAAGCTGGCCAAGCAAGGTCTGACGGTTTGTTATAAGATAGTCAGGTTGCTTAGGCAGCAAACGGGCCTGTGGCGCAGCTGGTAGCGCACCTGCATGGCATGCAGGGGGTCAGGGGTTCAAATCCCCTCAGGTCCACAAAAATTGGGTCTCACTTCGGTGAGGCCCATTTTCGTTTAATCGTGTTTAGTTGCCAGTTGGCGAATGGAATCAGGTATCCAAAACATCTTTAAAACGTTTCATCACATTTTGGTTACGAAACGATTTTGTGCGTTGCCGTGCAAAATCAATTAGATAACGTACTAGTTAGTACAAACGTGAATTCGCGTCTACCGTCGCCTCAGCTTCCGCTGGCGCGTCTCCTAAATACAAGAACAGGAAACAGATGAACAAGAAGCTTCTCGCTGCTTCTGTCGCTGCATGCCTTTCGGTTGCTGCCCTAGCTGGCGCACCTATGGCACAGGCTGCAACAAGCACACTGAACCTCGGCGTTATCATCGACGTCACCGACTGGCAGGCATCTTCTGCGCAGCTAGCAAACGCAGGCCCTTACTACCAGGCTGTATACAGCACACTTCTAAACCAGGATGCAAACGCAAATGTTCTCCCTGGTCTAGCCAAGTCGTGGTCTTACGACAAGACCGGCACCGTGCTTACCCTTAGCCTAAACAAGGGCATTAAGTACACCGATGGTGAACCGTTCAACGCTGCCTCGGTAGTGGCTAACCTCAACGCATTCAAGAAGGGTGCTTCGCCAAGTGCAAACATGGCAAACGGCATCGTAAGCGTTGTTGCAAAGACCCCAACCACCGTTGTGATCACTCTAGACAACATTGACTCGGCCTTCCTTACCAACCTTTCGGGCACCATGGGCTTCATGCAGGCAACCAACACCATCGGTGGAACTGATGCAAAGAGCAACCCGATTGGCGCTGGTCCTTACATCTACGACAAGGCAAGTTCGGTTTCGGGCTCGTCGTATGTATTCAAGCCAAACCCTGCTTACTATGACAAGGCTCACCTCGCCTATGACAACCTAAACATCAAGGTTCTCAACACCTCTGTTGCTGCAATCAACGCAATCAAGGCTGGTCAGGTTGACGCCGTAGCTATCGCAGACAACTCTGCGGTTGCCGGTCTTCAGGCTGCGGGTCTAACCGTTGACGAGCAGAACCTAAACTGGGTTGGCCTAACCTTCGTTGACAAGGGTGGCCGCATGGGCACCCCTCTCAAGAAGCTAGCTGTTCGTCAGGCGATCAACTACGGTTTCGACCGCGATGCAGCCCTAAAGATCATGGGTCTTGGTTACGGTAAGACCATCGAGCAGGTCTTCGCTCCATACAACGCTGGATACGACGCGACCCTCAACAACACCTACCCTTATGACCTTGCAAAGGCTAAGCAGATGCTTTCTGACGCTGGTTACCCAAATGGTTTCACCCTGAACATGCCTACTAACCCTGCACTTGCATCGTACGTGTACGACTTCATGAAGGACCAGTTCGCAAAGATGGGCATCACCATCAACTACACCGCAACAACTGGTTCGGCTGACTTCTTCGCACAGGTATGGGCAGCCAAGTGGCCTCTATACCGTATGGCTCTGCAGCGTGACCCTAACTCGTGGTCGCTAGTGCAGTTCCTATACGCTCGTGACGCAGCCTGGAACCCATCGGGTTACGGCGATGCAACCACCGACGCTCTAATCGAGAAGATCCGTGTTGCTACTGGTAAGACCCAGACTGCGCTTCTAAAGCAGTTGAACACCTACACCGTTCAGCAGGCATGGTTCTGCCCACTGTACGCACCACCAGTGTTCTTCGCTCACACCAGCAGCGTTAAGGTCACCACCCACGCAGGTAACTCGATGCCATTCTTGAGCGACTTCAAGAAGTAACAGGCGCCTGTATTAAAGCGTGGCCGAGGGGTTAGCTCCTCGGCCACGCTTGCACAACCCATCACTACCAGAAACGAAAAACAAGATGCTTAGGTTTACACTCCGCCGCTTCCTTACCGGAGTAGCGCTTCTGTTTACAATCTGCACGCTGGCTTACTTCCTGCTGTACATCGACTCAGACACAATCGCCGCAGGTATCCTCGGCGCAAGCGCGACCAAGGCGGATATCCTTCGCTTCAACGCAACGCACGGTCTCAACGAAAACGTATTCGTTTCGTATGCCAACTGGCTGTCACATGCAATCACCGGTAACTTCGGAGCCGCCTGGACATTTACCGAGCCAGTTTCTTCAATGATCACAACACGCCTGAGTGTGACCTTCACTATCGTTACCATTTCGCTCCTCATCGTGACCGTAATCTCGCTGACTCTTGGAGTCTTGGCCGCGGTCTATGGCGGATGGATTGACCGAGTCGTTCAGGTTCTCGGCCTCATCGGCTTTGCTATTCCTAACTTCCTAGTTGCCTTTGCTCTCGTGGCGCAGTTTGCCGTGGTCAACCACTGGTTCAATGCTGTTGGCTGGACGCCACCAAACGCCGATTTCAACGAATTCTTGAAATCCGCAACCCTGCCTATTTCGGCAATTGCTTTCACTGGTTTGGCGTCGCTAACCCAGCAGATCCGCGGAGCTGTGAAAGACACCTTGCAGAACGATTACGTGCGAACCCTTCGCACCAGCGGCCTAAGCTTCCGACGAGTCATCTTGAAGCACGTTTTGCGAAACGCTGCGGGCCCTGCACTGTCGGTGCTCGGACTCCAATTTGTTGGAATGCTCGGTGGAATCGTCATCATCGAACAAATCTTCTCCATCCCAGGTTTGGGATCATTCTCTGTTCAGGCAACTGGCCTGAAAGACATCCCTTCAGTCATGGGCGTGGTTACAACCATGGCCTTGATCGTAATCACCGTGAACTTCATCATCGATCTGCTCTCGGCAGCTCTAAACCCTAAGGTGCGCCTCGCATGACCACCAGCCTGATTTCGCTGCTTCAAGATCCAAATCAAAAAGATCGCAACCTGTTCTACAAGGTCATCACGAACCCAGTAGGTGCGTTCTCAACCGCCTTGGTTACCCTGTTCACTCTCGTGGCCGTGTTCGCTCGAGTGATCATGCCTTACGACCCGAATGCTTCGGACTACAGTGCACTGGCATTAGACCCAACTCCGGCACACATCATGGGTACTGACGATCTTGGTCATGACATCTTTAGCCGCATGATTCTAGGTACCCAGTTCACTCTGAGCGGCGCTTTGCTTTGTGTTGCAATCGCGCTTTTTGTTGGCTCAGTTCTAGGACTGCTGGCCGGTTATTTCGGTGGCCTTTGGGACAGCATCGGCAACTGGCTGAGCAATATTTTGCAGGCGCTTCCTGGGCTAGTGGTTCTTCTTGCTGCTGCCGCGGTGCTAGGAAATAACCTTTACCTCGCGATGTCGATCTACGGTCTGCTTCTATCGCCTGCGTTCTTCCGCCTAATGTTTGTGACTGTGCGCGGAGTGCGCAACGAGCTTTATGTTGATGCCGCTCGCGTTTCGGGCCTGAGCGACTTCGCAATCATCACAAGGCACGTGTTGGGTGTTGTACGTGCGCCGATTATCATTCAGAGCGGCATCGTAGCCTCAATCTCAATTTCGATTCAGTCTGGTTTGCAGTTCCTAGGTTTCGGCTCTTCGGACACTATTTCATGGGGTTCGCTACTCATGGATGGATTCGCGAACATTTGGACTCATCCAGTCCGCTTACTGTGGCCATCTATCGGCCTTGCAATCCTCCTCGTATCAATCGTGCTGTTTGCAACCACTTTGCGTGACGAGTTGGAACGCTCGGGTACACGTGTGCGTAAAAGCACTAAGAAGAGTCTGCAATCGCACACCCGCACTGCTGCGACGGAGGCTCCAGTCATCCACCCAGAACCTACTCGTGTGGGCGAAGAGATCCTTTCGATTAACGAACTCGAAATCGGTTACCTACAGGGCAATGGCACCTATAAGGTGGTTGTCCACGACGCCAACCTCAGCATCAATAAGGGTGAGGTCGTTGGTCTCGTAGGCGAATCTGGTTCGGGTAAGACTCAAACCGCTCTCGCATTGCTTGGACTGCTTCCACAAGGTGGAACCATCCTTGGGGGAAAAATCGCCTTCGATGGCATCGATCTGGCAAAAATCACTACGCGAGAATTCGATCAGCTACGCGGAAGACGAATCAGCTATATTCCGCAGGAACCAATGAGCAACCTGGACCCATCATTCACCATTGGGTCACAGATGGTTGAGCCGCTTCGCGTGGTCATGGGCCTCAACAAAGTGGACGCCAAGGCGCGTGCACTTGAGCTGTTGGGAATGGTCGGTTTGCCAAACCCTGAGAAAACTTTCCGCTCCTACCCGCATGAGATTTCGGGCGGTCAGGCGCAGCGCGTGCTCATCGCTAAGGCTCTCTCCTGTGGACCAGACCTAATCATCGCCGATGAGCCAACCACTGCACTAGATGTGACCATTCAGGCAGAGATCTTGGATGTCTTGCGCGACCTTCAAAAGCGCACCGGTGTTGCAATCCTGCTAGTAACTCACAACTTTGGTGTTGTGGCCGACCTTTGTGACCGTGTAGCGGTCATGCAGCACGGACGCGTTATCGAGTCTGGTGGCATCTTCGACATCTTCGACAACGCTCAACACTCATACACTCGCGAGTTGCTTGGCGCCATTCTCGATGAAAATGGACCTGCTCGCGCGCCTTATAAAGAGGACGTAAACGCATAATGACAAAGCTTTTAGACGTACAAAATCTTGAAGTCACCTATCACGGTAAGAAGCTTGGCAAAGACGGTTTCAAGGCGCTAAAGGGTGTCTCGATCGACATTCGTCCCGGCGAAACCGTTGGCCTCGTTGGAGAATCCGGTTGCGGTAAAACTACTCTGGGTCGCGCGATCCTCGGTCTGGCTCCGGTCACCTCAGGTCAGATTCTTTTCGAGGGTGAAGACATTGCACACGCGACTCGCGCTCAACGCAAAGACATCGCTCGCGATATGCAGGTGGTGTTCCAGGACCCATTCACTTCCTTGAACCCTTCAATGTCCATCGAGCAGATCCTTTCGGAACCGCTGCGTGCTCAAGGGGTGGGCGCCAAGGAAGCTTCAAACCGCATTCAAGATTTGCTCGACGCAGTAGCCCTTCCTGCTGATGCCGGTAGTCGCCGTGCAAAAGAATTTTCTGGCGGTCAGCGTCAGCGAATTGCTATTGCGCGCGCACTAGCGCTTAACCCGAAATTGATTGTCGCCGATGAGCCTGTGTCAGCACTTGACCTTTCAACATCGGCGCGCGTACTTGATCTCTTCCTCGAAATTCAGGAACGTACCGGAGTGGCTTACCTATTCATCAGTCACGACCTTGCAGTCGTGCGCCACGTATCGCATCGCGTTGCCGTTATGTATGGTGGCGAAATTGTTGAGTGGGGTAACGGAGACCAGGTCACCTCAAACCCTCAGCACGAATACTCAAAGCGCTTGATGATGGCATCACCGGTGCCACACCCACGACTTCAGGCTGAACGTCGACTTCAGCGTCAGGAATTGCTTGCATCGCAGGCACAGGAAGAAAGTATTATCCGATGAGCAGCTTTGGAAAAGACTTCATTTGGGGTGCGGCCACCGCTGCCTACCAGATCGAAGGTGCCTACAACCTAGACGGTAGGGGCATGAGCATCTGGGATACCTTCAGCCGAATCCCGGGCAAGGTTGCTAATGGTGACACCGGCGACATTGCCTGTGATTTCTATCACCTATACCCAAAAGACATCTCCATGATGCAAGAACTGGGTATCAAACATTTCCGTATGTCGCTGGCATGGTCACGCATGTTTCCTGATGGCGACGGCAATCGAAACCAGAAAGGTTTTGATTTCTACGACCGAGTTATCGATGCCTTATTGGAAGCTGGCATTGAGCCAAACGTAACTCTTTACCACTGGGACCTGCCGCAGGCCTTGCAGGATCGCGGGGGCTGGCCTACTCGTGCCGTGCTCGACCCGTTTGAGGATTATGCTCGGGCGGTCGGTGAGCATTTTGGTGATCGTGTAAAGAGATTCGCACCAATCAATGAGCCTTGGTGTGTTTCATGGTTGGGATATGGGCTTGGAATTCACGCGCCTGGCGAAACCGACTACTCACAGGCAATCGCCGCCGCCCATCACACAGTGGTAGCACACAACAGAGCAACCCGCGCACTGCACGAAACTGTAGCAAACGCCCTCGTTGGCCCTGTCTTGAATCAGACAATGCCAGACGTGGACGACATTACGGATCCATTCCAAATGAATGCAGCTCGCGTTCTGGACATGTACCAAAACACTTTCTGGATGAACGCGATCCTCAAGGGTGAATACCCTGAAACCGCCTTCGAGTTCTATGGCGATCGCTTGACCTCGGTTATCCAGGAAGGCGATCTTGAGGTACAGCCAATCGAGTGGTTGGGCATCAACTTCTACTCGAACGCGAGAATTGGCCACCAAATCACCGGACAGTCGCAGATGAAACAAGGCGTTGTTGCAAATCTCATCGGTGCTTCGATCGAAAGCACGCCGCAGGGCCCTCTAACTGACATGGGTTGGCCAATCACCCCACAGGGCATCGGTGACCTCCTGGTTCGATGGACGCGCGAGTACCCAGATGTTTTGCCACAGCTGTTCATCTCCGAGAACGGTTGTGCCTACCCAGATGGTCCAGATGCAGATGGACTCGTAAACGACACACGTCGAATCGATTATCTGAGCTCGCACATTGCATCCGTGGAACGTGCAATTGAACGCGGTGCAAACGTTGGCGGTTATTACGAATGGTCGCTACTGGACAACTACGAGTGGTCGTACGGCTACGAAAAGCGATTCGGTATGGTGCACGTAGACTACGAGACCCAGGTTCGCACGCCAAAGGAATCAGCACGATGGTACTCTGACGTTATTCGTCAAAACGGGCTGCCAAAGGTCGCTAGATAATGACAAAGAAATACCTCGTAGGTTTGGTGGGGGAGAGCATAGAACACTCTCTAACACCAGACTTGCACATGCAAGAAGCTCGTCACCTCGGGCTGGAATACGAGTATCGAATTATCGATCTCTTAGATCCAAACTTGAGTGAAATGTCGTTTGAGGAAGTTTTAGCCGAGGCGACTCGCAGCGGGTATTCGGCGCTGAACGTCACCCATCCCTTCAAGCAAGTAGCACTAGGGTCGCTAAAAAGCTCTAGTACAGAGGTTCAAGAAGTTGGGGCAACCAACCTAGTTTTGCAACCTGGTGGCCAAATCCATGGAGAGAACACCGACTGGTCTGGCTTCCTTTTCGCGATCGGCCAGAGTATTCCAAATGCCAAGCGTGACATCGTCGTTCAAGTTGGATCAGGCGGGGCTGGTGGCGCCACTGCGTACGCTCTGCTCAAGTGGGGCGTAAAGAGGCTTGTAGTCACCGATGTCGACCTTTCTAAGGCGCAATCCCTTGCATTCCGATATCAAGTTCTGTTCCCGAGCGCCCGGATTGAAGCCGTGGAAATATCCGAGGCTTTGAGCATCCTTGCTGTTTCAGATGGTGTTGTAAATGCGACGCCGATTGGTATGTACGGACACCCGGGAATGCCGTTCGAGATTTCGTCCCTAAATCCAGTGGCATGGGTTGCAGATGTCGTTTATCGCCCAATTGAAACTGAATTGATTTCTCAGGCCCGCCTTGCTGGTCACGTAGTGGTCGCGGGTGGCCTTATGGCGATTGGCCAAGCCGCCGATAGCCTGCGTTTGATAACTGGACTTGAACCAAATATTTATCGAATGCGCGACCACTTCATGGAATTGCTAGAGGACGAATCTGCCCTCACTCGTAGCAAGGGAATCTAGTGAAAACATCGATTGCTACGGTTTCAATCGCTGGCTCACTTCGCGAAAAAATCTCGGCAATCGCCAGGGCAGGTTTTGACGGACTTGAAATATTCGAAAACGATTTTGTGGCAAGCGATCTATCTGCGACAGATTTCAGGAAGGCAATGGCTGACCATGGCCTAACGCTTGATCTGTATCAGCCGTTTAGAGATTTTGAAGGCGTTAAAGATGCTCAGTTAGCTGCAAACCTAGAGCGCGCGCGACGCAAGTTTTCACTAATGCGTGATTTGGGTGCGGACACTATTTTGGCCTGTTCAAATGTTGGAACAGCATCTATTAACGACGATGGCTTGTTCGTCGAGCAACTCAGCGCACTTGCAGAACTTGCTGCAGAATTTGAAGTAAAGGTTGCATACGAGGCTTTAGCCTGGGGCCGTTATGTATCGACCTACGACCACGCTTGGCGTTTGGTTGAACAGGTTAATCACCCAAATCTTGGCGTCTGCCTCGATAGCTTTCACATACTCTCGCGTGGGACGAGCTTGGAGACCATCGACTCGATTCCCGGGGACAAGATTTTCTTCCTGCAGTTGGCCGACGCTCCATTGATGTCTTTAGACGTTCTTTCTTGGAGCAGGCACCATCGCCTATTCCCCGGTGAGGGCGGTTGGGACATACCTGATTTCGTGCATCGCGTACTTCGCGCGGGATACGCAGGCCCGCTATCGCTGGAGATTTTCAACGACGTTTATCGTCAAGGCAGTCCGTCGGTAACCGCCCGAGACGGTCACCGTTCATTGACCTACCTTCAGGACCAGATTTCCGACCTAAGAACGGCTGAGGGGCTTTCAGACCTAGGTCTGACCAAATTGGCTCAAGCGCAGAGCCCAAACAAATTTGAGTTTGTCGAGTTCTCGCCTGGCGAGGGTGATGACCTTGAACAACTAATGACCGGTTTGGGTTTCAACAGACTTGGCGCTCACCCGCGAAAGAACGCTCAGGCATTTGTGGCCGGAGATGCGCGGGTGGTGATTAACTCTGAGATAACCTCGGCAACTCCTCAGCTAGTTGCGGTCGGGCTCGACTTCGACTCAAAATCTCAGGTGATGGACCGCATGCGCGGGCTCCAATACGGGCTTATCGCTAGAGATGTGGCCCACGGCGAATCGGATTTCGGGCTCGTTTGCGCTCCTAACGGAATCAATTTCCACATACTTGATAGCTCCGAAGGAAAGCCACAGTGGACCAGCGACTTTGCTGCCGCTACCGAGACGCAGCCGGGAGACTCTGCCATCATCGGCATCGACCATGTTGCAATCAGGGAAGCCTCGCAGCATGCCGATGAGTCAACCTTGTTTTTGCGATCGGCTCTCGGATTGGAGCTCCAGGCAGAGCTGGATCTACCAAGCGAATACGGCTTGGTGAGGTCTAGAAGCGCGAACAATCCATCTCGCAGTGTTCGACTCGCGCTTAATGTTGCGCCAGAACTTGTCAATACTGCCAAAGGCGCGAACCACATCGCCTTCGCATCCGAGGATATTTTCAAGACGGCAAGCTTTGCCATCCGCAACCGCCTGAACCTGCTACCTGTGCCGCCAAACTATTACGTCGACCTCAAGGCGCGTCTCGGGTTGGCCGATGAGTTTGTGCAACGTTTGAGTGAGCACAACATTTTGTTTGACCAAGATTCCAACGGCCAGTTCCTTCACTTCTACGCCGTACAACTGGGGCAGGTATTTGTCGAAGTCGTGCAGCGATTCTCTGGTTACGACGGCTACGGTGCCTACAACTCGTTCATCCGGTTAGCCTCGCAGCGCGCACAAGACTTGCAGCGGGCGGTCATCACGAAATAGAAACTTTCGCACTCGATGCGAGGTAGTTTTAGTTTCAGTAAACGCGCCACTTAGGCGCATGAGAGGTCTTTACGTAATGTCTGATTCGGTTGCTTCAAGTGAAGTTCGCAAGCGGGATCCAGAGGGAACTCGGCGTGACATTCTTGAAGTTGCCACACATGAGTTTGCTGCTGAAGGATTTGCGGGAGCTCGAGTTGACAAGATAGCCGAGGACACGGCTACCACCAAGCGCATGATTTACTACTACTTCGGTTCAAAAGAGGGTCTTTACTTGGCCGTCCTCGAAGGAGCATACAAACGCGTTCGTGCACTTGAAGGCAATCTAAGGGTTGACGATTTGGAACCTGTCGAAGCGCTTCGCCGCCTGGCAGAGTTCACATATGATCACCATACTTCGCACGAATCTTTCATTCGCCTTGTGCAAATTGAGAACGTTCACCGTGCAGAACACTTAGCTCAGTCAGAGCAAATCGCTGATTTGAACTCGACGGCTGTAAAGACCCTCGAGTCCATTCTCAAGCGCGGTATTTCGCAGGGGCTTTTCCGTAGTGACATCGATCCACTTGATGTTCACATGATGATCAGTTCGTACCCGATCTTCCACGTGGCAAACCGCCACACATTCAAGTCAATTTTCGGTCGAGACATGCTAGACCCGAAGCTGCACGACCGCTATAAGAAGCTAGCCGGCGACATGATCGTCGCAACTATGACCCAGCGTTAGAGCAGGTCTGCAATCTGCGACTGAATGAGTTCGCGATCGTCAGTATCCGCAATTCGGGCAATGGCGCCTTGTGCCTGGGCGAGTGTGTTCGCGGCGTCCGGGTGGCCGGTTGCCAGCTGGGCGCGGGCTAGACCCTCAAGGCAGGAGGCAGTCAGCCAGTCTGCCGGATCTTCAACTTCCTTCATCGCATTGACGCAGGCTCGCGCGGCGGCCAATGCTGCGTCTGGAGCATGCACAGCAAGCAGTGTTCGAGAGAACAACCAGAAGCCGATCGCAATGTTCTTGGCTGTTCCCACTTCGCGGTATAGATTCAGCGAGGTAGCCGAGAGTTCGAGCGCCTTTACCGGGTTTTCGCCCGATTCCCAGATGTCGAAGGCCTGGTTGTAACAGCTGGCAGCGTGAGTCTTCATAGTGTGTTCCTAACAGCAGTGCTTAGCGTCGATGTCAACAACCTTCTGCACGCGGCGAGCGTACTTTGGCTCGGTGGTGCCTAGCCAGTCGGTGCTCATCCAGACGCGCACGATTTCCATGGCGATTGCGGAACCGATGATCTTGCCACCAAGACAGAGAGCGTTGGTGTCTGAGTGCGAGCGGGCGAGTTCTGCACAGAATGAGTCCTGGCACACGGCGGCGAATACTCCGGCAACCTTGTTCGCAATCATCGCGCTGCCGTAACCAACGCCGTCCACGAAGATGGCGCGGTCAACCTCGCCCTTCGACAGTGCAACGGCCGCCGGGTAGACGAAGTCTGGCAGGTCGGCTGCGTCATCGGTGTGAGTTCCGAAGTCGACAACCTCGTGCCCCTGGGCCTCGAGCCAAACCTTGATCTCGTTCTTGAGTGCGCGACCCGCGTGGTCGTTCGCCATTGCAATCTTCATGCTGTTTCCAATCTGCGCGGGTTGCGCCTAAATCGTTGGCTAAGGCCTGGCCTAGCCGGTTGCCTAATCCGTTACCGAAACTCGTTTGATGCGGCTGGTGAAGCCACTTTCTATGCTCACGTCGGCCTTTCGAACACCCAGATGTTCGGCCAGCACTTTGATGAGCCCCTCATTCGCGGCGCCATCGACGGCACGCTCCTTGAGGAAAACTGTGAGCGATCCATCGGTGCCGGCTTCAACCAACGGGCCCTTTTTAGACCCGGGTTTGACCATGACCGTGTAACGCACATTTCAAACCTAGACTGCTTTCATGAGTAATACCTACCGCGGCTACACTTTGGCGCAAATCATGTCGGCAATCGACCACAGCGTACTCAAGCCGGAGAGTTCGCGGGATGAAATTTTGCGAGCCTGCGAGGTCGCGATTGAGCAGCAGACCGCCTCGCTTTGCATTCGCCCGATTGACGTGCCGCTTGCGGTTGAGAAACTTGCTGGCAGTAGTGTTCCGGTGTGCACTGTGATCGGATTCCCGCATGGCACTTCGACTACCGCAACCAAGGCTTTCGAAACCCGCGAGGCCGTGTTGGCCGGTGCTGTCGAGGTTGACATGGTTCTGAATGTTTCGGCACTCATCGCCGGCGACCTTGAAACGGTTGAAACCGACATTGCAGCCGTTGTCACCGCTGCGCGCGAGGCAAATGGTTTTGCGCTCGTCAAGGTGATTTTCGAGACCGCGCTTTTGAACCGCGAGCAGATCATCACCGCCTGCCGCATCTCCGAGCTTGCCGGTGCCGACTTCGTGAAGACCTCGACCGGATTTGCGGCCGAGGGCGCGACCATCGAGAACGTTCGCCTCATGAAGGACTGCGTCGGTGACCGTCTCAAAGTTAAGGCGTCCGGGGGAGTGCGCACTCTTGATCAGGTCATTGATTTCCTCGAGGCTGGTGCCGACAGATGTGGTGCTTCCGCTACCGAGAAGATTGTGGAACAATATAAGTCAAGTACGGGTTTACTTAACTCGTAAGATTTAGTTCCGAACAAGGTAGGCAACAGATGAATCTCCCAGCCCTGTACATGTCGCACGGTGCACCACCGCTGCTTGACGACGAAATTTGGAAGGGTGAACTGCGCGATTGGGCGGGTTCGATCGCCAAGCCAAAGGGCATTCTTGTGGTTTCGGCGCACTGGGAAAATGCGCCAATTGCCATCAGTAGCACCGATGCCCACACCCCGCTGATTTACGACTTTGGCGGATTTGCGCCGCGCTACTACAACGAGAAGTACGCAACCCCCGATGCCGCATGGCTCGGTGCGATGGTTGCCTCGGTAATGCCGGACAACGAACCGCTGCACCAGAGCCCAAAGCGTGGCCTCGACCACGGCGCCTGGGTGCCAATCAAAATCATGTATCCGGATGCCGATATCCCCGTGATTCAGCTTTCGCTGCCAACCCACGACCCAGTCAAGCTTCTTGAGCTCGGTCGTCGTCTTCGCACTCTAAGAAGTGAGGGCATCCTCATCGTGGGTTCGGGCTTCATGACCCACGGTCTGCCATACCTTCGCGAGTTCCGCATCGACGCCGAGGCGCCGGGTTGGTCGAAGGAGTTCGACATCTGGACTCACGAGATGCTGCAGCGAGGCGATGTGGACAGCCTCATCAACTACAAGACTCTCGCGCCTGGCATGCCATACGCGCACCCAACCGTTGAGCACTTCACCCCGCTGTTCGTGACGCTCGGTGCGGCTATGGATCCGGAGGCGCCGGCCGTCGAGAAGATCGACGGCTACTGGATGGGTCTCTCGAAGCGTTCGTTTGAGGTTGCCTAGTGGCTAGTGGAATCGGTTCGACGACTCGTCGCCCACACGTTTGGAAGCCTTCTGCCAATGTTGCAACCGCACGCACTATCTTGCTGTTGCACGGAACTGGCGCCGATGAGCGCGACCTGCTCAGCTTGGGCAAAGCGCTCGACCCTGACGCGAATCTTCTTTCGCCTCGCGGTTTGGTTGTCGCCGATGGCATGAGCCGTTTCTTCCTTCGCTACGACGATGGTAGTTTCGACGAGGATGGCATCCGCGCCAACGCCGATGAGCTCGCCGAGTTTGTTGCCGCCGCCGCGTTTGAATACGGTTTCGACGACTCGAAGGTTTGGGCTGTTGGTTTCTCCAACGGCGCCAACGCTTCTGGTTCGTTGCTGTTGCTGCACCCGGAGACGCTCCAGGGTGTCGTCGCGTTTGGAACCACGAAGTCTTTCACTCAGCCGCCAAAGTGCATCCCGAACCTGACCGGCAAGAAGGTGTTCATCGCTAACGGCAAGCTCGACGGCTATTCGCCTGCAGACAAGACCGAGGCAATGGTGAAGGAGTTCCGTCAGTATGGAGCCACCGTTGAGCTGATGATGCACAACGGCGGCCACACCATCTCGCACGAGCACGTGAAGGCGATCGCGGCTGAACTCTCGAAATAGGGGCCGCGGCGGCCTCGGCGCCGGTGCGGACACGCGCGCGAAAACTGCGCCCGACTAAGACGCCACCGCCTTCTGCTGCTGCCACTGCTTGTAAAGCTCTTTCAGATCCCACGCGTTTTCGGCCATCACCGATACACCGCGCACACCGGTTCTGCGGGTCTTGCCCGCAATCAACATCAGCCTGGTGTTGAACAGCACGTGACTGCAGCGGCGTTGTGCCTCATCGAAGAAGGTGGCATCTGAGCATCCGGTGCCATCGTCGAGACTCACGAAAACCACTCGCTTGCCGGAACGCATCGGTGGGGTCTGGGTGGCAACGCGCACTCCCACAATCAGCACCTCGGTCTTGTTGCGTAGGCTCGCCAACTCGCTGGCCTGAACCACACCCATCTCGTCGAGCATCGGGCGATACAGCTCGATCACGTGCTGACTCACGTCCAACTTCAGAATGCGCAGCTCGTTCTGAACCTTGTTTTCGAGGCTCGGCTCGGGGTTGCCGGTAGGCATCGAATCGCTCAGGTCTATGAAGTCGAGCGCGGGTTGTTCGGGGTCTAGCTTTGGCCGCTTCTTCACCGCGTTAAGCTGCCTAATCTTGGCCATCACATCGCCGCGGGTGGCGCGGGCTGAGTCGGGGTCTTGCCCAATCGCCTTGGATGGTCCGCCCGCAGCGCCAGCGACCCCCGAAATGGCATCCAGCGCGCCCACCAGCCCCAGGTTCTCCAGGGTTCGCCTCGATGGCTCAGCTCGCAGGTAAAAGTCGCCCAGGTCGGCGTATGGCGCGTTCTTGATGATGCGCTTGATCTCGGTGGTGCTCACGCTCTGCAGTTCGGTGAGCGCCAGACGCACGGCCAGAGCGCCATTGGGGAGTTTTTCAACAAGGTATTCATCGGTGGACTTATTCACATCTAGCGGCAAGATGTTCACGCCCAACCTGCGGGCTTCTGCGAGCAGTAACCGGCGCGGGTACATTCCCGGGTCGTGCGTGAATAGCCCCGCCACAAACTCGGTGGGGTAGTGCGTCTTGAGCCAGGCGCTCTGATAGGTGGGCATCGCGAAGGCAGCACCGTGAGCCTTGCAGAAACCGAAGCTGCTAAAGCCCTCGACGGTACTCCAAACTTCTTGGATGACCGCCTCGGAGTAACCGTTCTTGGCAGATTCCTCGCGGAAGAATTTTTCGATCTGCGGTTTGACCCGCGGGTTTTCCATCGAGCGTCGGAACTCGTCGCCCTTGGCCAGACCGCACTTGGTCATCTGGTTGAAAATGCGGATGACGTGCTCATGGAAAATGACCACACCGAAGGTTTCGCGCAGGATGGGTTCCAGATGCGGGTGCGGGTATTTGGGTTTGGCGAAGCCGTGGCGTGAATCGAGGTAGGGGGCAATCATGTTGCCCTTCATCGGCCCCGGACGGAACAGCGAAATCTGAATGGTGAGGTCGTTGAACACGGTTGGCTGGTGCTTGCCGGTGAGTTCGCGCTGACCAGGGCTCTCGATCTGGAATATGCCGAGGGTGTTGGTGGTTCGAATGCCCTTGAAGGTATCTGGGTCGTCGAGCGGAATGGCATCGAGGTCGATCCGCTCGCCGCGCACGCGCTCAATCTCGCGCACTGCGTAGGCCATGCTGCTCTGCATTCGCACGCCAAGCACGTCCAGTTTCAGCAGCCCCATCGGGTCGATGTCGTCCTTATCGAACTGGCTCATCGGCAGGTCTAGCCCGGATGGTTCGACCGGGGTGAGGTCTAACAGCGTGGCATCGCCCAGAATCACTCCGCACGGATGCATCGAAATGTGTCGAGGCAGGCGGTCGAGGCGTTCGGTGATGTCGACCAGTAGATTCATCTTGCGGTCGCTTTCTAGTGCCTGAGCCACCTTGGATAGCTCGGGCTTCATGCTGGTCGCCGCGCGGAAGCTGCCCGCGCTGAAACGCCAAACGCTCTTGGCAATCTCGTCTATTTCGTCATCCTCGAAACCCAGTGCCAGACCGCTATCGCGAACCGCACCGCGGCCACGGTAGGTGGACTGCATCGAAAGCAGGGTCACGCGGTTGGCACCATAGCGTTTGAAAATTGCCCGATAGATTTCGTGTCGGCGGGCGCTCTCCACATCGATGTCGATGTCCGGCAGGCTCGTGCGTTCAACGCTCAAAAAGCGCTCGAACAGCAGGTCGTGTTCGATTGGGTCTACGCCGCTGATGCCCAGCAGATAGTTGACCAGAGAACCCGCACCAGAACCGCGGGCGGCGGTGCGAATCTTCATGTCGCGGATCATCTGTGCCACATCGGCGACGGTAAGAAAGTAGGTGGCGAACTCACGCTTGTGAATGGTCATGAGTTCTTTGGCTAGGCGGTGCTGCACGTCTTGCAGTTTGCTCTGACCGATGTTTGGGTAGCGCCACTCGATGGCTTCGTGTGCCTTCTGCCAGAGCAGTTCGAACGGGTTTCCGGTGATGCCCAGAATCGACTTTTCGGGAGTCTTAGGAACGCCCCAACCGCAGTCGGAGACCGGTTCAAGTCGGCAGCGGTTCGCCAGCGCGGCGGTGGTGTCGAGCAGTTTTTGGGCTCGCTTGTATTCGACGCAGATTTCCTTGGCCAGGGCCACCATCTGATCGTGCGGTTTCAGCCAGGCCTGCGCGTTTGGCTGCGGCTCAAACTGGCCCAGCGGCTCTAGAAAGCGTGCGGCATCGAGGACGTCTGCGGTCAGCGCGTCGTCGGGGGTTAGGTAGCGCACCGCGTTGGTGAGAACGGTGGGAATCTTCAGGGCGTCGGCAAGATCGAGGATGCGGCTGGCCTGCGTGGTCGACCAGATGGTGCCGGGTTCGGTGAGCCAACTGACGATCTCGACGGCGAGCGAACCGTGCGCAACGAAGTGCTGCTTCCAGCTTTCGAGTGCTACTAAAGCGCTCTGTCGGTTTGACCCCAGCGCCAATCGGCCAAACGGGTTATCGGGGGAGAGCACCACGGTAGCGGTGGCGACCAACCCGGTTTCGGAATCGCCCTGCTGAACCAGCGCGGCCAACTGTTGAATGGTTAGCCCTGTCGGCTGTTTTTTGCCGTGCTTTTGGGCAACCGAAATGAGTCGGCACAGCGTTGACCAGCCGGCACCGCGGTTGTGGCCGTGCGCCAAAACGGTTGCGCGGCCAATCGGCTGAGCTAGATCGTCTAGTACGGCAATCTCCACGCCAACAATGGGGTCTATCCCCAGTTTCAAACAGGCGCCGATGTGCTTCACCGCGCCATAGAGACCATTTCTGTCGGTTATGGCAAGCGCGCTCGCACCCATTGCGGTAGCGGCCTCTGCAAGGTATTCGGGGCGCGTAACCCCGTAATGCCCTGAATAGGCCGAAGCTACGTGCAAGTGGGTGAACTGGCTCATGAGAACACGCGCGCCAGTTTCCAGAAGTTGCCAATCACCTGGTGGACCAGTTCAAACTGCATAACCTGGCCCTCGCAGTTAGCGGTAATGCGCCACATTTCGGTTTCTAGTACGCCCGCACCGATGCCGCGCTGCGCGCGAGCGGACTCTACCCACCACTCTTTGCGTGCGAACCAGCGCACCGGCCGGTTCATCACCAAAAAGCACTGGTCTCGCCAGCGAAAACCAATTGGCTCGCCAGCCTGATTTACCGAAACCATCACGGTTTCGTCGACCCTCGTCATTGTTCCCTCCACAAATCTTTTATTCGAACATTTGTTCGAACGTTAAGAGTGTATGGGCTGCCGCGGACATTTAAGAATTTTCACTTCAAGCGCTACTTGAAGGTTTGGGGATGCCCGAAACGGCGGGCTTGGCGAGAGTCGCCGCTGGGCCCGAGGGCACCCAGGTGGCGGGCCCTATAGAGCGCGGATTAGCTCGGCGCCTTGGCTCGAAACCTTGCCAACTTCGCTGCCAACCTTGTGGAACAGGGCCTCGCCGGCCACGAGGTCGGAGTCCTGCGCGATCGCGCGCAACAGGTCGGTGTCGCCTTCGATGCTCGAGTCGAGCCAGACGTCCATGGTCTCGCCGCTCAGGAACACTGGGTTGCGCTCGTGGATGTGCGCGAGCTCAGGGCAGGAGGGCTTGGTGAGAATGGTGGTCGAAAGCAGCCAGCGGTTCGGATCTCCCGCGGCCTTGGTCGGGTCTGCCCACCATTCGAACAGCCCGGCAAAGCCAAACATGCCGTCGGTGCCGGCGTTTACGTAATAAGGCTGCTTCACGCCATCGGCGCCCACAACCCACTCGTAGTAGCCAGATGCCGGCACTAGGCAGCGGCGACGAATGACCGACTCCTTGAAAGAAGGCTTCTCCAAAACGGTTTCCATACGCGCATTGATGAGCGGTGCGCCTTCCGCCGGACCCTTGCTCCAGCGCGGCACAAGACCCCAACGAGCGGCGTGCAATTCACGGCTGATCTCACCGATCGGGGAGCCGTCCTCGGCCTTTTCAAACGCGCGGTCGACCACGATGGTCACCAGGTTGGTTGGAGCGATGTTGTAAGACGGTTCGACCTTGTCGATTACTTCGTCGGCCTCAAAGATGGTGGCAATCTGGCCGCTGGTCTTGGCCATCACAAAACGTCCGCACATGTTGGCTCCTAGTCGTTCGATTCGCTCTGGTTGCCGGAGGTGCCCGACTCATTCAGCT
>Ga0228702_1001047_pt1 | contig 18797 bp, 16 predicted proteins | sample McNCre217_Aug_MG_2_FD_178018 | JGI IMG/M metagenome (GOLD analysis project Ga0228702, IMG submission 178018) | Freshwater microbial communities from McNutts Creek, Athens, Georgia, United States - 20-17_Aug_MG | ecosystem: Environmental > Aquatic > Freshwater > Creek | place: USA: Georgia... | reverse complement strand
ATTAAAGTTTGTGGCGGATCAAAAACCTGAACATTTGAAAACGATCTTTTTATCCCATGGAGAGGAGGAAAGTATGTTAGAATTCAGAGATGAAATTAGACGTTTAGGTTTTTCAAACGTTATTTTACCCGATAAGTCTGAGACTTTCACACTTTAATCTTTAATTTTGTATTCGTACAATTAGAACCAGCATGAGAACATTATTAGAATTTGAAAAGCCAATTGCCGAGTTAGAGGACAAGTTGATTGAGATGCGAAAATTGGCATTGGAAAATAATGTGGATGTTACAGCTGCTGTGGCATCACTCACCGATAAAATTTTAGAATTGAAAAAGGAAACATTCGCTAATTTGACTCGTTGGCAACGTGTCCAATTATCTCGTCACCCGGATCGTCCCTATACTTTTGATTACATCGAGAAGATTTGCACGGAATTTATTGAAATTCATGGTGACCGATCTGTTGCGGATGATAAAGCGATGGTGGGAGGTTTTGGTAATATCGATGATGATTTTTCCGTGATGTTTATTGGCCAACAAAAAGGACGGAATACCAAGCAGCGTCAATTACGCAATTTTGGTATGCCAAATCCGGAAGGCTATCGTAAGGCTTTGCGTTTAATGAAAATGGCAGAGAAGTTTAATAAACCGATTGTATGTTTCATTGATACGCCAGGTGCTTTTCCGGGTTTAGAGGCGGAGGAGCGTGGTCAGGGTGAAGCTATTGCGAGAAATATTCGTGATATGTTCATGTTGAAAGTTCCGGTCATTTGTATCATTATTGGTGAAGGAGCTTCAGGTGGTGCACTTGGGATTGCTGTTGGGGATAAGGTACTTATGATGGAAAATACCTGGTACTCGGTTATTTCGCCTGAATCTTGTTCATCTATTTTATGGCGCTCTTGGAATTACAAAGAACAAGCGGCTGAGGCATTAAAATTAACGGCAGAAGATATGTTGTCGAATGGCTTAATCGATGGGATTATTCCTGAACCGCTTGGAGGTGCGCATTTAGATCCGGATGCAGCTGCGGCTAAAATCAAATCGGTGATTAAAGAAGAGTTAGCAAAATTAAATCAAATAGATCCACAAGAGCGCATCATGGCTCGCATTGAGAAGTTTGGTAAAATGGGAGTAGTCGTAGAATAATTGATGAAGAAGCCCATAGCTCTTGTCTTTGATTTAGGGAATGTTTTGCTTCCTATCGATTTAGATAAGACCTATCAAGCTTTTGCGGAATATGGTTCTGCCTATTCCGCTTCAGACATTAAGCAAATTACATTAGATGAGGGGCTATGGGTTTCCTATGAGTCGGGCTTAGAATCTTGTGATAATTTCCAAAATCGTATAGTACAACGTTTTCAATTAACTTGTAATCAAGCTGAATTCAAAAAGGCGTTTAATGCCTTACTATTACCTATTCAACCCGAAACGAGTGATTATTTAGCTGATCTTAAGTCACAGTATCCGCTTTATTTATTGAGTAATACAAGTAAAATTCATTCGGATTTATTTTTGAGTACTCAATACCCCAATTTCAATCTATTTGATGCGTTTACGAATATTCATTTGTCTTTTGAAATGGGTTTGGTTAAACCGGATGCAAACATCTACCAACAAGTTTGTGACCTGAATAATTTACATAATCATCAGATTGTGTTTTTTGATGATAATGCGCTCAATGTCGAGGCCGCAAACAATTTCGGTTGGGACGCAGTTCTTATTCAACCGAGTACGTCAATTCAACAAATTAAAAAGTATATACAAAGCTTATGTTAGTTTCGAGCCCTGTTTTTGATTTTCTTTTTAAGGTTTCCGGATGGAAGTTGGTCGGTAATATCCCTAGAGACCTACCTAAAACCGTTGTCATTGTATGCCCACACGCAACCTGGAAAGATTTTCCGATTGGATTGGGTGCTCGTTCCATGCTGAAATTACCCATTTTATATTGGGGCAAAAAAGAACTTTTTCAGGGACCATTTGGGGGAATTTTCTCTTGGTTGGGCGGCTATCCCGTGGATCGATCTAAAAATACGAACTTGGTAAGTTCGATCGTCGATATCTATAACAGTAAAGAAAGTTTTCATGCGGTGCTTGCCCCTGAGGGTACTCGGAAGGATGTGGACAAACTTAAGACAGGATTCTATCATATTGCCGTTCAAGCCAATGTTCCTATTATGATGATTGGTTTTGATTACGTGAATAAGGAAATTCGTATTCGTGAGCCTTATTATCCAACCGGTGATTTTGAACTCGATAAGAAAGATATTGCTCACTATTACGAGACTATTCCAGGTGTTCAAAAATCTTGGATAAAGAATTATTTAGCTGATTGAGCAGCGCCAACAATCAATTGAGCCGTTTTTTTGGATGCACCGGCTGGACCGATTAATTCGGCTAGATGCTCGTAATCTAAGTTTTGCTGTTTTCTGATGAGGCTATTGGGATTCAATAAGTCCTTTAGTCGCCATTGAATATGTTGGCTTGTAAATTCAACCTGTATCAATTCTGGCACCGCTAATTTATCCAAGATGATGTTTACCAGTGAAATAAACTTAATCTTGACTAACAACTTGGCGAGTGAATAAAATAACCAATCCGTTTTATACACGACGATTTGCGGTACTTTGAATAAACCCGTTTCCAATGTGGCTGTACCCGAGGTTACTACGGCCGCCTCTGCATGACTTAGTAAATCATAGGTTTGGTCATAAACGATCGGGATGGAATAATTGCTATAAAGTTCTTTCCATTCCCTTAAGCCTGCAACAACAAAATTCCATTGCGGATTTTCCATTTTCAACTGGTTGAAAACAGGCATAGCGCTTTTAATCTCTTGTTTTCTGCTACCAGCGAGTAAGGCGATATAAGGTTTATTCAATGAGTTTTTAAGCAAAAAATCTTCATTAGCCTTGAAATTGACTACGGCATCTTGTAAGGGATTGCCCACATAGTGCGTATGGATACCTTTTTCTTGAAACAGTTTTAATTCAAAGGGAAAGATGACATAAAGCTCATCTATCCACTTTTTGATGTTTTCAATTCTACCTTTATTCCAAGCCCAAACCTTGGGTGCAATATAAAATTGAGTATGGAATCCTTTTAATTTAGCTATACGTGCAGCCTTCAAGTTAAATCCCCCATAATCGATGAAAATGATGGTGTCGGGTTGAAACGTTTGGATATGTTGGCCAAACAGTAGAAACAGCTTTTTTAATCGGGCTAAATTTTGCAAAACACCCAATAATCCCATGATGGCCAATTCCTTGTGGTGTATTAATATTTCAGCTCCAGCAGCTTCCATGCCATCACCTCCCCATGCTTGTATTTCGGCCTGCGGATCCAGTTGTCGGATCTCTTGAATCAAATGAGATCCATGTAAATCCCCTGATTTTTCGCCTGCCAAAATAAAGTATTTCATGCCTTATTCACCGAAGTATTCCACGGAATTTTTGTTAGTTTCTATCAGATGTAACTTATGCAAGGTAGCCGTTTTCGAATGGGCTTTAATTTTTGGAGCTAGTATTTTCCAAAATTCCATGATGAGAATCTCACAACTAGCTAATTTGCCCTCCATAAAATCGACATCCAAATTCAAGTTTTTATGGTCGACTTTGTCGATTATTTCTTGTTTGATTAAATCGCCTAATGTTTTTAAATCAAACACAAAACCGGTATCAGGGTCGGGAAGACCTTTGACCGTAACGATTAATTCAAAATTATGCCCATGCCAATTATTGTTTGCACACAAGCCAAATACTTCTTGATTTTTTTCTTCTGACCAGGCGGGATTGAAGAGCCGGTGTGCGGCATTAAAATGTTCCTTACGGATTACGTAGACCATTGTTTTCAGTTTTTGTGAAGGATGTCTGGGAAAACAATAGCAGACAATCCAATTATTCAACAAAGGTACAAAAGCTATTGAGAATATGCGTAAATTTGTTGCTTAAATAGCTTTATTATGATTATTGTAACGGGTGTTGCGGGATTTATAGGAAGTGGCTTGATTGCTCGCTTAAATGAATTGAATTTTAATTACATCATTGCAGTTGATGATTTTTCTTTTCCCGATAAAAACAAAAACTTAGAAGGGAAGAAGATCATGTCGCGTATCGATCGATCAAAACTAGCGAATTGGTTAGATGAAAATTATCGCGAGGTGGAATTTTGTTTCCACATTGGGGCACGTACGGATACAACGGAATTTGACAAGTCGATTTTTGATGAGTTAAATGTCAATTACTCCAAGATGATTTGGAATAAATGTGTTGCCTATCAAATTCCATTAGTCTATGCATCTTCGGCGGCGACTTATGGATTAGGGGAATTGGGATATGATGATAACGAGGCAACTATCCCGTTATTAAAGCCTTTAAATCCTTATGGTGATTCAAAGAATGAGTTTGACATTTGGGCTTTACAACAAGACAAAAAGCCTTTCTTTTGGGCAGGTTTAAAGTTTTTTAATGTATATGGTCCAAATGAATACCATAAAGGAAGAATGGCGTCCGTTATTTGGCATGCATTTCGTCAAATTAATGAAACGGGTAGTTTAAGGCTATTTAAGTCCCACCGTTCGGATTATGGGGACGGACAACAAAGTAGAGACTTTATTTATGTGAAGGATTTGGTTTCAGTTTGTATCTTCTTAATGGAGCATCGTAAGAATTCAGGTATTTATAATTTAGGTACAGGGATTGCCCGTGAATTCAATGATTTAGGAAAGTCGACTTTCGCAGCGATGGACAAATCCGTGTCGATAAATTACATTGATACGCCGGAAGATATTCGTGATAAGTATCAATATTTTACTGAAGCCAATATGGATAAATTACGTTCAATTGGCTACGAAAAAGAATTTTATAGTTTGGAGGCAGGAGTTAAGGATTATGTGCAGAATTACCTTATTCCTGGGAAGTATTGGTAAGTTTTTTGATCCCTTCTTCGAGAAATCCCTGGCCATAAGCCAATAGTTGGATATTCGCCGCAATTAAGCCTAAAAGACTCACTTTTAGGCTTTTTGTTTGTCGGAGCGCATCCATAAAAATGGCCAACCAATAAATCATTAAGCCTATAAATAATAGGTTGCCTAATGTTGGCAAGAGTATATTAAGCAAGATCGTATTCCAGAAATAAATGAAATAGCAGGCTGGGAAAAAATGAACCCACTTGAGTTCTTTTGGAAAAAACCGACTGATATTAATACGTGCCCGACCAAAGAAATGTATTTGCTTATAAAATTGCTGAAAACTTGTTCGGCGTTTGTGGTAGATAAATGCCTCAGGAATTAATCCGGATTTAAAGCCTAAAGAAATACAGCGAATACTGAATTCGATGTCTTCCCCCATTCGAGTGATTTTAAACCCTTGGCTGGCTTCCCAAACTTGTCGAGAAATACCCATATTAAAACTTCTCGGATGGAATTGTCCACCTACATTCTTTTCTTTTCCCCGAATTCCCCCCGTTGTGAATAAGCTGGTCATGGCAAAGCTGATGGCTTTTTGTACGTGTGTAAAGGATGGATGGTCTTTATCCGGGCCACCAAAGATATCAAGTTGGCCTTTCTCAATACCCGATAATACCTCATTTAGGTAATTGGATTCAATTAAGGCATCCGAATCTAAAATAATAAAGAAATCTCCTTTGGCACGTTCGAAGGCATAATTACGGGCAAAACCTTGTCCACCATTTTCTTTTTCGAAATAGTGAATATCGAGTTGGCCTTCATATTTGGCAACAACATCATTGGCTTTGATGCTGGAGCCATCTTCAATGACCAGGACTTCAAAATTTTTATAGTCTAGTTTTGTCAAACACGTTAAAAGTTCATCCAATTCTTGTGGACGATTATAAACGGGTATGATGACACTGAATCGCATGTTAGGAGAACATTTCCGTGAGCGTTTCCTCGCTCGCTTGCAAAATTTTCTGCATTTCGACTTCCCCTAGTGCGTCTGATAAAAACCAAGATTCAAATTGGGAAGGAGGGAGGTATATACCTCTTTTAAGCATGCCTTGAAAATATCGTCCGAACAACGTTAAATCACATGTTTTTGCATCGTTGAAGTTCTTTACGGGACTCTCTGTAAAGAAGAGTGTAAACATGGATCCCAACTGATTGACGGTGTAATTCTTTCCCAATTGCTTTAATTGAGACTGAATGCCTTCTTTTAACGTTTTTCCTTTTTGAGCTAAACGGATATAAACATCCTCGTCTGATGTAATTAGATTTAACATGGCTAAGCCAGCCGTTGTTGCTAAGGGATTTCCACTCAATGTACCTGCCTGGTAAACAGGTCCTGACGGAGCAATCATGTCCATAATCTCCGCTTTTCCGCCATAGGCACCCACGGGTAACCCACCGCCGATAATTTTACCTAAGGTGGTTAAATCGGGCTGAACTCCGCATACTCCTTGAAATCCACTAGCTGATTGACGAAAACCCGTCATTACCTCATCGAATATCAATAAAGCATTATATTCATCGCATAATTCGCGTAATCCTTCTAAATACCCGGATTCAGGGATCACAAGCCCCATGTTGCCCACGACGGGTTCAACGATCACGGCAGCAACATCGTTGGGATTAGCTTCAAACAAGGTTTTCAGGGAAGATAAATCATTGTAAATAGCCGTTAAGGTATCGCGTGCGGTGGAAACGGTAACCCCTGGGCTATCAGGAGTTCCTAAGGTAGCCACTCCCGAACCTGCTGCGATCAAAAATGAATCCCCATGACCATGGTAACATCCCTCAAATTTGATGATTTTATCTCGCTTGGTATAGGCACGCGCTAATCGAATAGCCGCCATGGTCGCCTCGGTACCTGAATTGACGAGTCTAACTTTCTCGATCGATGGTACCATGGAAATGATTTTCTCTGCGATGAGAACTTCCTTCAAACTCGGTGCACCAAATGAAAATCCATCGGACAATGCTTCGCGTACTGCATTTTCAATTGCAGGGTGCGCCTGACCGAACAACATTGGCCCCCACGATCCAATTAAATCAATATATTGATTTCCATCTACATCGGTCAGGTAGGCTCCCTTCGCTGATTGGATAAATACGGGATTTCCGCCTACCGATTTAAAGGCTCGCACAGGCGAATTTACCCCACCCGGAATCAGTTTCTTTGCCTTCTCGAAATATATTGAACTTAACGTAGCCATTATTTTTTCTTGCCTTTCTTCTGTTCTGCAGCAGCCTTTTGTTGTTCCTCCATCGTCTTCAATTGCGTTTGAAGGTAGGACGAGAAACGAGATTTTTTAGCACCACCGCCTGCTTTAATTTTCGCGCGATTCGCCTCTAAAAGTGCTTTAATTTTGTCCTCATTTACAAATTTGCGAATCGCTAATTGCTGGCCTATCGTAACTAAGTTTGAAATGAAGTAATAAAAACTCAATCCAGCAGGGAAGGAGTTCATGACGAACATAAAAATAACAGGCGTAATGTAGGCCATCATCTTCATGTTAATCGGTTGGCCCGGTTGATCAGGCGTAATTTGATTGTTGTAATATCCGTAGGCCAACTGCGATACGGTCATCAATAAACAGAATAAACTGATATGTGAGCCATAAAATGGTATGTTGAAAGGCAAATTTAAAATCGAATCATACGTAGATAAATCTTCCGCCCATAGGAAGGATTCCTGGCGTAGATTAATCAAATTCGGGAACAACATGAAAACGGCCATTAAAATAGGCATGGTAGCAAGTACGGGAATACAGCCACTTAGTGGATTAACGCCTACTTCTCCATAAAGCTTCATCGTTTCTTGTTGGACACGTGCCGGATCATCTCCAATTTTCTCTTTGATCGCCGCAATTTCAGGAGCTAAGATTCTGGTTTTAGCCATTGAAATATAGGACTTGTACGTCAATGGCAGCAATGCTGTTTTTATTATCAATACTAATAAAACAATCAATAAACCATAATTGGATATGATACTTTCTAGGAAGCCAAACAAGGGCACGAAGATGTATTTCGTGATAGGTAATAAGAAATCATAGCTCAACTTAACATTCTTGCCAAAAGCAGGTGCTATGTTCTTTACGATGGAATAATCATTCGGTCCAAAGTAGAATTTAAAGTTGGACTTACCTGTGCTTAAATCTCCCATGGGGGCCACTAATTGGGCATCCAATGTTTTGATGTTAACGGAGTCTGTTGGGTTCGGGGTAGCCGTTAAATTCGCTTTTGTAAATAAGGTACCTTGGGGAACCAGACCTGCTAAGAAATATTTCTTCTTAAAGCTTAGCCATTGAATAGATTGACTTAAATTCTCATTACTGACACTTGATGGATTTTCACTTAAATTATCAAATTCTTCATCTTCCGTTAATAAATAATTGATGGTCGCCTTTCTTTCTTCCTGTGCATCCTTTTCCGTTTGAGTTACATTCTCTTTCCAATGTATAAAATATTCATTACCTGTAAGTTCTGATGAAATTTCCTTTGCGTCAACCGAATAGGAAAGTTCATATCCCGAAGATGGCAAACGATATGTTTGACTAATTTTTTTTCCGTTTGGCAGTTGGCTTGTAAAAATAACTTGATTGCTGTTTGCCTGGGCTTGATAAACCAATTTAGATAAAGCCAATTTTTTGCCACTAGTAGGTATTTCTACATCAAACACATCTTTATTCGCATCAAATAAGACAATACCTGCATTTTTCCCTTGAGTGTAGTTCTTGTAACTCTTGTAATTTTTCAATTCAACACGAACTAATTTAGCCCCGTAATTAGAAAGCGTAATTTTTAGGTTTTCATTTTCTAGAGTGCTTAAACTCTCCTTGATTTGAACTGTTGAATCGCCAATGACAGCTACTGCGGCAGGTTTGGTTGTTGATTTAGTTACAGTTTGAGCGGCAACTTCTTTTTTAACCGCTAGCGGTTCTTTTGGGGCAAAAAAGTATTGATAGCCAAGTAACATGGCCATAATAAGTACAATGCCTGATATTGAATTCTTATCCATAGTATCTAATTCTAAAACTATTTAGCGTTTTTGATGAAAGGAACGGCATGTTGGTAAGCCGCTTTGATAAATTGAACAAATAGGGGCGAAGGAGCCTCTACGGTAGATTTGTATTCCGGGTGAAACTGTACACCCACGAAAAATGGATGATTAGGTAGCTCGACAATTTCAACTAAGTTGGTATCTGGATTAATTCCTGAAGTCACCATTCCTGCCTGATGAAATTGATCCAAGTAGGCATTATTAAATTCATAACGATGTCTATGGCGTTCTTGAATCAATGACTTACCATAAATCTTATAGGCATGCGTACCTTTTTCAATTTTACAAGGATAGGCTCCCAAGCGCATGGTTCCGCCTTTTTCGGAGACATCTTTTTGTGAATTCATTAAATCAATGACCGGGAAAGATGTTTCCGGATTCATTTCAAAGGAATGAGCTCCTTCTAAACCTACCACGTTTCGAGCAAACTCAATAACAGCACATTGCATACCCAAACATATTCCTAAGAATGGAATATTATTTTCACGCGCATATTTTACAGCATTGATTTTTCCTTGTATTCCACGTTCTCCAAAACCAGGGGCAACCAAAATTCCATCCAATCCTGCTAATAATTCCTCGATATTATCTTCTGCGGTTTCTGAGGATATCCACTTGACGTTTACCTTGATTTCATTGGCAACACCCGCATGAATAAATGCTTCGGCGATCGACTTGTAAGAATCCTTTAATTCGACGTATTTACCTACAAGACCGACCGTTATTTCAAATTTAGGGTTCTTAAGCTTCGTTAAAAAGTTTGACCAAGCCGTTAAGTTAGAATCCTTATCATTGTAGATATCTAATTTGTATAACACTCGACTGTCTAAACGTTCCTGTTTCATTAATAAAGGAACATCATAGATGGTTTCGGCGTCTCTTGCTTCAATGACATCTTGTTCTGAAACGTTACAGAATAAACCAATCTTACGTTTCATTTCTTGCGGAATAGCATGTTCGGTCCGACAAACCAAAATGTCGGGCTGAATTCCCGACTCCGATAATTGCTTAACCGAGTGTTGGGTAGGTTTAGTTTTTAGCTCCCCCGCAGATGCTAAATATGGAATAAGTGTTAAGTGGATAAATAAGGTGTTTTTCTCTCCTAAATCCCACTTTAATTGACGAGCAGCCTCGATAAAGGGTAGGGATTCAATATCACCCACACATCCTCCAATTTCTGTAATTACTATATCGAATTTTCCTGTTTCGCCTAAAATCAAAATATTACGCTTGATTTCATCGGTAATGTGCGGTACCACTTGGACCGTTTTCCCTAGATAATCACCTTTACGTTCTTTGGTAATGACATTATGGTAAACACGACCTGTTGTAATGTTATTGGCTTGACTCGTAGGAGTATTTAAAAACCGCTCATAGTGTCCTAAATCTAAATCCGTTTCAGCGCCGTCATTTGTTACATAGCATTCGCCATGTTCATAAGGATTCAGCGTGCCTGGATCAATATTGATATAAGGGTCAAATTTTTGGATGGTGCAAGTTAGCCCTCTTGCTTGTAATAACTTGGCTAATGATGAGGCGATAATGCCTTTTCCTAATGAACTTGTTACTCCGCCCGTAACAAAAATGTACTTCGCTTTTTTATTGTTCCCCTTGCCAGACATTCGAATGAATTGTTTATTGATTACGGGAAACAAAGATACGAATAATAACCACATCGAATTAATCCTATTTTTATTTTATCTTGCATTGTAGATAGTTTTTTTCTCTTTTTATGTCACTCCAACTTTATTCGGCCTCAGCCGGTTCCGGTAAAACCTATACTCTTACGGTGGAGTACATCAAATTAGCGCTTCGCGAAGTAGAACGTCGGGGTTATTTTAGAAGGATATTAGCCGTAACCTTTACGACCAAGGCTGCCGAGGAAATGCGCTCTCGCATTATCGAATTTTTACATGGGATTGCTTCGATCAATCAATTGCCTGAAAAGGAGCAACAAGGTTTTCGATCTATCATTGATTCGATTCTAACTGATTATGCGGCGGAAAATATTTCCATCACGGAAGATGAATTGATTCGTCGGGCAAAAGATACCCAACAACTTCTACTGCAAGATTATGGGCTATTTTCGGTCATGACCATTGATAGTTTTGTTCAAAGGCTTAGCACTACATTTATTGAGGAATTGCATTTACCGAGTCAATTTGAGGTATTGTTGGATTCTAATCAATTAATGAATGAATTATTGGATCAATTACTTGACAAGGTTAATCACCATGGCGATCCAATCATTACTAATTTATTGGTCGATTTTGCCAAGACGGAAGTTAACGAGGGCCGAAGTTGGAATTTATTGCGACAAAATTTGCATGACTTCTTAAAGATTTGTTTGAATGAAGAATATTACAATATCAAAAAGGAAATGGACCCTTTGCGAATTGAGGATTTTCTACAAATAGAAAAGCAGTTAATGGCTGAGATGAATGAAGTTAACTTAAATCTTATTCATTTGGCCACACAGTTTTTAAATACACTCAAGGATGCCGGAATTGCAGGCGATATGTTAGCGTATGGTAAAAATTCAGTAGCATCCTATTTTAATCGAATTGTGGAATCTGGTGAATTCGAAGAGCATGCGTTAAGTTATTTGCGTTCATCGGTTGGCAGTGGTCAGTGGACCTCGAAAGGTCAGGATGAATCGATTAAGGTGACTGTCGCCGGCATTGCCGATCAACTTGGTAGGTTCGGTTCTCAATTTATTGAAATTTACGATGCTCATTCATCCCGTTATTTCCTATTTAAACTGATTAAAAAGGATATTAAGAAAATAGCTTTGTTGGCCACGATAACAGAGGAATTGTACCAATATCAAAACGACAATGGGGCTGTTTCCATCTCAGAGTTTTCTAAACGACTCTATGAAATTATCGCGAATGATCCTGTCCCTTTTATTTATGAGAAATTAGGTGATCGTTTTAATCATATTCTGATTGATGAATTTCAAGATACCTCCATTTTGCAATGGCAGAATTTTATGCCTTTGTTAGAGAATGCTGTTTCGCAAGGAAAGAAAAATTTGCTCGTTGGGGATGGTAAGCAATCCATCTATAAATTTAGAGGGGGAGAAGTGGGGTTGATTTCATCTCTTAAAGTTTTAAGCCATCCATTCATGGAGGAAAAGCTTCAAGACAAACCTTTGGATTTAGAGCGATTTGACTACCTGAAGTCGAATCGTGAACTGAAGAATTTAGAGTCAAACTTTCGAAGTGCTCAAGAAATTGTCAATTTTAACAATGATTTCTTCGCTTGGGTTGCCTCTAATCCCAAGATTCAAACTTGGTCTTCTTTAGTGACCCCAACCTATGGAGAGGATTTGACGCAAATTCCTAGAGTAAGTCCTAATAAGGCTTCTGGAAAAGTTGATCTTTTAGTCTACAAAAAGCCTTTGGTCGATAACCATGCGGAATTAGAATCTGTTTGGATGTTAGACCGAACCATCGAATTAATCCAACAAGAAATAGCGAATGGTTTCCAATATCGAGATATCGCAATTTTGACTCGAAAGAATAAACAGTCGAAATATTTAGCTATCCAACTGAAAGAAAGGAATATTCCCGTAATCTCCTCGGATTCTTTGCTTGTACATTATGCCAAAGTGGTAGGTTTTATTATTGCATACATGCGTTTGAAAACAGATTCTCGAAACGCGTTTCGATACAAGGAACTTGTGTTTCAGTATGCGGATCTATGTCATGAGCCTGTTGATTGGGAAATCATTTCGACTGATTTAACGAATAATCAGAATTATTATCAATTAGCGAATGTTTATTTTCAACAAAAAGGGTTTGAATTCCATGAAGACGAAGGTCATTTAGTTTCTTGGGTATATGGTATCGTTTCAACCTTTAATTTGACCCATTACAGTGATGAAATTGAGTATTTATTTAAACTTCTGGATCTAATCAATGATTTTGTGTTGCTTAAATCAGACGATTTTGAAGCTTTTTTATCCTTTTATGATTCGAATAAATCCACATTCAGTATCGCAAGTCCTGAGGGTGGGAATGCCATAACCATTACGAGTATACACAAATCGAAGGGTTTGGAGTATCCTGTCGTTATTTGTCCTTTCGTCAGCTGGACGCATCAGCCTCAATCGGAACAAATTTGGTTTGATTTAAAACCGTTAGAAATTGATGCACTGAAATTGAACGAGGATTTAGCACTGAATTATTATTATGGGCGGGTAACTCCAAAAGAATTGGCGAATTTTGAGGAGTTAAATCGCCAAAAGAAAACGGAATATGATGCCGTGTTTCTTGATGCGTTAAATATGCTTTATGTGGCATTTACTCGTCCAAAGCAACATTTGCATATTCTTTTGGCAGAGCCCGATGAAAAGGCTCATGCCATGACAAGAAAGTCTTTTCAAGATTCTCTTGGTCAATTAGTTTATGACTACAGTTTAAGTGATTCCACGTATGAAAAAACGATTCCTACGTATGTAGCAGAATCTTCGAGTTGTCGTTATTTTGTTCTACAAGAGTCGGAGAACTTTGTCAGACACCAAGTGGAAGAACAACAGCGAGATGAAATCATTCTAAATTTGAATACTCAAATCAAAAATCAGGTTGATTTTCGGATTCAAACGTATCAAGAAGATTTATATACGAGTGCTCAATCCAAACGCGAGCTAGGCGAAACGGTTCATCATCTATTAGCAAAAATTAAGGATATTGAATTTTACCGACTTCATAGTTCTCAAATTACGCAATCCCACACGGATGAGACTAAAGCTCTTCTAAATCGTTGTTTGGAAGATCTTCAGATTCAAAGCTATTTTCAGCCTGGTGAATTGTTATTTGTAGAACGAGATATTCTTTGTCCAGATGGAGAGGTTGTGCGCCCTGATCGAGTTATTCAAAAAAATGATTCGACGATAATCATTGACTTTAAAACCGGGAAGATGGATGATAAGCACAAGGCTCAATTAGAGAAATACAAAGACAAATTAAGTCAGTTGGGGTATAAAAACGTGAAAGCCGTTCTAATCTACATTGAAATACAGCAAATTGAAGAAGTTTAAATTACTTGTTTTTTGTTTGATGTCGACCTTGTTATTCGATTCTTGCCGACTCGTTTCAAGATTGAATACGAGGTTTTTGGGTCAGGAAACATCTCAGTATTCTAATCAGGAAGTAGAAAATTTGTTGGAAACGGCAAAGACCTATCAGGGGGTAGCATATCGGCCAGGGGGAGCTGATGTACAAGGAATGGATTGTTCAGGTTTACTGTTTCGAATTTATTCAGATCAAAATTACCTTATTCCAAGAGTGACGATTCAGCAAGCAGCTTTTGGACTTCCAGTTTCGATTGATCGGATCGCTAAAGGGGATTGGGTGTTTTTCAAAACGAATGGTTCTGGAAACATTAATCATGTTGGTTTAGTTACAAAAGTCGAGGGCCCCAAGCAGGTCCTGTTTATTCACGCAAGTACGAGTAAAGGTGTACGGGAGGACAATTTATTTAGTAATTATTGGTTTAAAGCTTTTGAGAAAGTTATCCGGCCATATAAAAATAATTCAAATTGAACGATGATTTCTCCGTAGACTTGACGTATTTTTGCATTCTTTTTTAATAAACACATGGGAAAAAAAGTTATCATCATTGGAGCAGGGGGAGTAGGTAATGTTGTGGCCAAAAAATGTGCCATGAATCCTGCATTCTTTTCAGAGGTTGTACTCGCGTCTAGAACATTGAAAAAATGTGATGCCATTGCGGAGGAAGCGAAGAAAATTGGTTTGCCAACAACCATTCAGACGCGTCAAGTGGATGCAGATGATGTGCCAGCCTTGGTTAAATTATTTAATGAGGAAAAGCCATTTATGGTAATCAATGTGGCCCTGCCATATCAGGATTTAACCATTATGGATGCTTGTTTAGCGACAGGTGTTCATTACATGGATACAGCGAATTATGAGCCTAAAGATGAAGCCAAGTTTGAATATTCTTGGCAATGGGCTTATCAAGATCGATTTAAGGAAGCAGGTTTAATGGCCTTATTAGGTTGTGGTTTTGATCCGGGTGTGACGGGTGTTTACACAGCGTATGCCAACAAGCATTATTTTGATGAGATGCATTACTTGGATATCATCGATTGCAATGCAGGTGATCACGGTAAGGCTTTTGCGACCAATTTTAATCCGGAAATTAATATTCGTGAAATTACGCAGAAAGGTAAGTATTGGGAAAATGGTCAATGGGTTGAAATAGATGCGATGTCAATTCATAAGCCGATTAATTATCCAAATATTGGACCTAAGGAATCCTATCTTTTATATCACGAGGAATTGGAGTCTTTAACGAAGAATTTCCCTAGCATTAAGCGTGCGCGTTTTTGGATGACTTTCGGTCAAGCTTATTTGACACATTTGGAAGTTTTACAGAATGTTGGAATGACTTCGATTCAACCTATTAAATTCAATGGCATGGACATTGTGCCCTTGGAGTTTTTAAAAGCAGTGTTGCCTGAACCTGGAACGTTAGGGGAGAATTATTCGGGACAAACATCGATTGGTTGCCAGATTAAAGGAGTTAAAGATGGCAAGGATACAACGTATTATGTTTATAATAATTGCCATCATGCCGACTGCTATAAAGAAGTTCAAGCACAAGGTGTTTCCTATACGACAGGAGTTCCTGCCATGATTGGTGCGGCTTTAATGTGTGAAGGAACTTGGTTTCAGCCTGGTGTTTACAACGTGGAGGAATTTAATCCAGATCCATTTATGGAATTGTTAAATGTCCACGGTTTACCTTGGAATGAGGAAATTAATGGCGAATTGCCACACGAATATTAGTATGTCGCAATACCCTGAAATAGCCTCTCCCGCCTATGTATTAGAGGAGAACTTATTGATTAATAATTTACAGCTCTTGCAACTAGTACAAAAGGAAGCAGGTGTTGAAATTATTTGTGCGTTGAAGGGTTTTTCTTTTTACCATGCGTTTCCCATTGTCAAGCAATATTTGGCTGGTGCTACAGCGAGTTCGTTAAACGAAGCTCGTCTAGCTTTTGAGGAAATGGGAAAGAAGTGTCATGCTTACACGCCGGCTTATTTGCCCGCTGAGTTTGATGAGTTTATGTCCTATGCGAGTCACATGACATTTAATTCCTTGAACCAGGTACATCAATTTGCATCCAAGGCATCAAGTAAGGGCATCTCTTGTGGTATTCGAATTAATCCCGAATATGCCGAGGTGGAGACCGATATGTATAATCCATGTATCGCAGGTTCTCGCTTAGGAATTCGTCGGCATGATATCGGGGAGTCTTTACCGGAAGGTATTGAAGGTTTGCATTCGCATACCTTATGTGAAAATGATTCATTTGTGTTAGAGCGTACACTTCAGGTGATTGATGAGAAGTTTGGAGATTTGTTGACACAAGTCAAATGGCTAAACCTAGGTGGTGGTCATTTAATTACGAGAGCGGATTATAATGTCGAACATCTAATTCAAGTCTTAAAGACATTTAAAGTAAAATACCCAAACCTTCATATTATTCTTGAGCCTGGATCAGCAGTAGGTTGGCAAACCGGTTTCTTGAAATCAACGGTTTTGGATATTGTCCATTCAGCGGGAATTGATGTTGCTATTTTAGATGTATCTTTTGCTGCCCACATGCCAGATACCCTCGAAATGCCTTACAAGCCTCGTATTCGAAATGCTTCAATGGAGCCGGTAGTTGGTAAACCTACTTACCGTTTTGGAGGTATGACTTGCCTCGCAGGTGACTATTACGGGGATTATTCCTTTGAAACACCTTTATCGATTGGGGATGAAATCATTTTTGAAGATATGATTCATTATACGATGGTGAAAACGACGACTTTCAATGGGGTAAACTTACCGGATATCGGGATGATTGATCGGCAAGGGCAGTATCATCACTTTAAACATTTTGGATACGAATCATTTAAAGATCGATTATAAGTAAAAAGGACTCCGATGGAGTCCTTTTTTGTGGAGAAGATCGGGCTCGAACCGACGACCTCTTGCATGCCATGCAAGCGCTCTAGCCAACTGAGCTACATCCCCAGGAATTAAAAATTAACACGTACGCCAATTCCCCCTTGTAGATTCATGAAAAAGGGATTTGGAAACATTTCCGCATAAAAGCCGATTTCAGAAAAGAAGCTTAAATTGGGTGCGTCGATAGGAAAATATTCAAGTCCGCCGACTGCAGTTCCTCCCATACCTGTCACTCGGTCACGCCCATCGGCTTGATTATTACTTGGTTTATTGGGATACCAATCTCTTGAGTTAATCTGCGGCCCAAAACCATAATAGGTATGTAAATCTGGATTAACAAGTGTAGGATGATGCCAGAGGTATAATGCATTTATGGAATAGCCAATATTTCGGAAGGTACCATCCTGATAATTACGATCGGTGCCCCAAAGTCCACCATAAGTGCCCAAATTTATTTCAATTGCATTTACGCCATTTTCAGAATACTTTCTTGCCATGAAACCGCCTGGCTCTCCCACACGAAAACCCGCTGCCCAGTCTTTTAATTGACCAAATGCCACAGAACTTGTCAGTGTTAAAGCAATAATGAGCGTTATTTTAGCAAGTTGACCTTTCATAGGTAAAACGATTTAATCTTTTCGATTAACAAGGCGTTCTCATTTGGTAAACCTATTGTTATTCGAATACTATTCTCGCACAAAGAAACATTTGACCGGTTTCGCGTAATTACCTTTTCATCAATCAAATAATCAAATAAAGCTTGTGCTTTCTCAAAGTTAACTAATAAAAAGTTGGCTTGGCTAGGGTGTACCTGAATTACTTGAGTAATTTTTGAGAATTCATCAACTAATTTTGATTTCTCTATATTGATCAGATCAATGGATTGTTGGACAAATGACGTATTATTTAATGCTTCAAGCACAATTTCTTGAGTGGCACCTCCGATATTATAGGGAGGCTTGATTTTATTTAAAAGCTCGATAAGTTTGGTATTCGCGTATGCCATTCCCAAACGAAGGGACGCGAGACCATAAGCCTTTGATAATGTTTGTAATACAATTAATTGAGGATATTGATTCAATTCTTGAATGAAACTTGGCTCATCTGAAAAGTCAATATAGGCTTCATCTATGATGACAAATCCCGATTGATACTTAGTGAGAATTGCATAAATATCACTCCGATTGAGTTTATTTCCGGTCGGATTATTAGGGGAACAAATGAAAATTATACGGGTGTATTCATTAATTGATTTCAATATGCCGTCAACATCCAATTGATAATCCGTTGTTAAATTAACGCGCTGAATTGCAATGTTGTTAATAGACGCGCTTACCTCGTACATTCCATAGGTAGGAGGGCAAATGATTATGTTATGCTTTTGTGCTTCACAGGACATACGCATCACCAAATCGATGGCCTCATCGGAACCATTTCCTAAAAATATTTGGTCCTCCGAGCAATTTTTAATCTTTGCCAATTTAGACTTAATCGCATGTTGCAAAGGATCTGGATAGCGGTTCCAATTGTTTCCCTCATTTCCAGAACCTATAGGGTTTTCATTGGCGTCTAAAAAGACACCTTCAGAACCTTTAAATTCATCTCTTGCGGATGAATAGGGTTTTAAATTCCAAATATGCGGTAATATGTAATCCTGATAATTCATTAGTTCAATCGTAGTTTAACAGCATTTGCATGGGCTTGCAAGGATTCTGCTTCTGCCATTTCAATGATACTTGGACCTATTTCTTGTAGTCCCTTTTGTGAAATGGATTGTAAGGTGATTTTT
>Ga0228702_1001044_pt1 | contig 18818 bp, 17 predicted proteins | sample McNCre217_Aug_MG_2_FD_178018 | JGI IMG/M metagenome (GOLD analysis project Ga0228702, IMG submission 178018) | Freshwater microbial communities from McNutts Creek, Athens, Georgia, United States - 20-17_Aug_MG | ecosystem: Environmental > Aquatic > Freshwater > Creek | place: USA: Georgia... | reverse complement strand
GTGAATGGAACAATGGCACAGGCCGTCGCAAATCCAGCGTCGCCCGCGTGTTTCTGAAAAAAGGCACTGGCAAGATCACGGTCAATGGCAAGGACATCCAAGCCTACTTTGGCCGCGAGACTTCGATCATGATCGCCAAGCAACCCCTGATGTTGACCAACAATGCCGAAACTTTCGACATTCAGATCAACGTCCACGGTGGTGGTGAATCCGGTCAAGCCGGTGCTTCCCGCCACGGCATCACCCGCGCCCTGATTGACTATGACGCTTCGCTCAAGCCCGTGCTGAGCCAAGCTGGCTTTGTCACTCGCGATGCCCGTGAAGTTGAACGTAAAAAGGTTGGCTTGCACTCTGCTCGCCGCCGCAAGCAGTTCTCCAAGCGTTAATCGCTTTTTGTTCTGCAAAAAAGCCGCTGCGGTTCGCCGTCGCGGCTTTTTTTATTTGGTGCCCATGAAAGCCCATGTGCGCTGTAGCGTTTCTGAAAGGCCGTGGGGCTTAATTCCCGACTGGCGCGCTATACTATTTGGCATTGAATCCCGGAGAGAACCATGAGCGCAGTTGCTGAAAACATCCAGACCGAAATGCCCGACCCGATTGTCTTCACGGACAGTGCCGCGGCCAAAGTGGCCGATCTGATCGCTGAAGAAGGCAACCCGGACCTGAAGTTGCGCGTGTTTGTGCAAGGTGGTGGTTGCTCGGGTTTTCAGTACGGCTTCACTTTCGATGAGATCACCAACGAAGACGACACCACCATGAGCAAGAATGGTGTGTCCTTGTTGATCGACGCCATGAGCTACCAGTATCTGATCGGTGCCGAGATCGACTACAAGGAAGATCTGCAAGGCGCGCAATTCGTGATCAAGAACCCCAACGCAACGACCACCTGCGGTTGCGGTTCGTCGTTTTCGGTCTGATCACAAACCAAGGCGTGGCCGTGCAAGGCGGCGTCACGCCATCACCCAGGGTCAGCGAGGGTAAATAGCACCCAACACACGTGCGCCTCGGGCGCCCGTGACGCTGGGCAAACTGGCTGTTTCGCGCCGCATCGTTTTGAAGGCCAGCCAGGCAAACGCGGCGGCCTCCACTTGCAACGGCGGCAAACCCCGTACCTCACTGCTGCGCACCTGTACGCCGGGCAACTGCTGATTCAGCCTGTGCATCAGATGCCCGTTGAGTGCTCCTCCCCCGCAGACAATCAATGAGCGTGCTTCGGGCGCAAAGCTTTTCACGTCATTGGCACAAGCCTGTGCTGTGAATTCGGTCAGGGTCGCCTGCACATCAGCATGAGGCAAATGGGGGTGCAGTGCCAGGTGCTGTGCCAGCCAGTCGGGGTTGAACAGGTCACGTCCCGTGCTTTTGGGGGGAGCTTTGTGCAAATAGCTCTCGGCCATCAAGCTGGCCAACAGGCCTTCGTGCACTGCGCCGCTGGCTGCCCAAGCCCCATCGCGGTCAAACGCCAGCCCCGTATGGGTCAGGCACCAAAAATCCATCAGGGCATTGCCGGGGCCGCAGTCCCAGCCGAGTACACCGCCATCAGGCTGCAACACGCTCAGGTTCGAGATGCCGCCCACATTCAGGACTGCGGCACAGGCATCCCCTAAACCAAAGACCCCTTGGTGAAACGCGGGCACCAACGGTGCGCCCTGGCCGCCCGCTGCCAGATCGCGGCTGCGAAAGTCAGCCACGACATCGATGCCGGTGAGTTCGGCCAGCAAGGACGGATTGATCAATTGCAGCGTATAGCCCACAGCTGGTTGGGTGGCACGGCCATCAAATTCGAGTGGCCGGTGGCGAACGGTCTGGCCATGGGCGCCGATGGCTTCGATGTCGGCTGCGGCCAGGCCGGTCTGGGTGAGCAGGGTTTGGACCACTTGGGCGTAATGGCGGGCAATTTGGTTGCCCGCCAGGGCCGCACGGTGCAGTTCATCGGGGCCGCTTTGGTTCAGATCGAGCAGTTGTGAGCGGAAGTCCGCAGCGAAGCCGGTGAAGGTGTGGGCCTGAACCTGGATGGCCCCTTGGGGGGTTAAACGGGCCAGGACACCGTCCACGCCGTCCAGAGACGTACCCGACATCAGGCCGATGAAGTAGTGAAAAGACATGTCAGAAAGAAGGGCTGGCAGGAGCGGGCACCATCAGAAAAGGGCCTTGCGGCCCTCTTCATTGGATGTTGTTTTCGCGCATTTGCGCGGCTGCCTGCAGCTGGGATCGTGCGTGACTGACCGTGGCATTGAAGCGGGCCATGCCAGCGGGGCTGATGGGTGTGCTTTGGGCTTGCTGAATGATCTTTTGGGGATCCACGTGCACGCCATTGACGCGGAATTCAAAGTGCAGGTGCGGCCCCGTGGACCAACCGGTCGTGCCGACGGCCCCCACGGTTTGTCCTTTTTGCACGGATTGCCCTTTGCGCACCTGGATACGGCTCAGGTGTGCGTAGACGGTGGAGTGACCGCTGCCATGGCGAACAATGACCACATTGCCAAAGCCGCCTTGCACGCCTGCGAATTCCACAGTGCCATCACCCACCGACTGGGCGGGGGTTCCGGTGGGGGCGGCGTAGTCCACGCCCTGGTGCGCTTTCATGGTGTGGAATACCGGGTGCAGGCGCATGCCAAACGCACTGGTCTTTCGCGAGAATGCAACCGGGGCCGCCAGATAGGCGCGGTTCAGACTTTTGCCGTCCAGGCCATAGTAATTTCCTTTTTGGCCATGCTCCTGGAACCAGACAGCGGCATAGGTCTTGTTGTCGTTGTTGAATTCGGCGCTCAAAACACGGCCTGTGCGAATGGGCTCGCCATCGGCTTCGAGAACTTCGTAGACCACTGAAAACCGGGCACCCTTGCGCAGCGTTCGGTGGAAGTCAATTTGGCTCGAGAAGATTTGGGTCAGCTGTCCAATCACAGCGTCGGGCAGTCGGGCTTCGTCAGCCGCGTCGTACAGAGAACTGGCCACCGTGCCACCGGTCATGCGGATGCTGGTGTGCATGGCCGATGTTTCGAGCGCGGCCTGCAGGCCTTTGGCCGAACGCTGGATCACCAGGCGCTGGAAGGCTGAGTCGGATTCGTTTTTGAGCCAGCGCACGGTCAACTGGCTGAGTTGCTGTTGGCCTGTGGCTTCGGCGGACACGGCGCGGCCTGCCTGTTGCAGGGCTTGTTTGGCCAGTGGGTTTTTGCGCAGGAATGAGGCAGCTTCGGCATCCACCATGCCCAGGCGACGCAGCAGGGCTTCGGGGGTGTCAGATGAACGGGTGGTGTCAGAACGGGTGAGTTTGAGGTCGGTCTGGTCGATGGCCTGGGCCTGCTCTTGCAGTTGAGGGAGGTCAATTGGCGTGGTGACCGAAATGACCGGGCGTTCCGCGATGTCGGGACCCAGATTGGCCAATGCAAAAGCCCCGCCACCGCCAGCCAGCAGCAAGGATGCCAGTGTGGCGCTGATGGTTTTGGGGTGACGCGTCAGAAAGCGGGTGAATCCCTGGGTCAGGGTGGCCAGTTGAGGATGCTGGCCGTCGAGCCAGGCCAGCAAACGCTGTGTGCCCATGACCAATGCGCCCAGCACGGTGGTGCACAGGAACATCAGGCCCACCAGCAGGGAAATCAGTCGGGACTGAAGTGAAACAAGAAATTGCATGAATGAAGAGGTTGGACGTCCGCCATCGCAGTGGCGATGGGAGCACATCGGAAGAAAACAATTGGCGCGCCTCTAAAATGGGCGACTTGGGAAAAAGACCATTTTACCGGTCTATACCTGTTTGAATCCAGAAAAAACCCTTATGAATCAAGCGCTTGTTACAAAATTTCCGGTCACGGACAAGACCCGCCATGCGTTGGAAGTCACTCTCAGAGGCTGTGAGGAGCTGATTCCTGAGGCAGATTGGTTGCAAAAGCTGGCCAAATCTGAAGCCACAGGTGTGCCATTGCGCATCAAACTGGGCCTGGACCCGACGGCGCCCGACATCCACATTGGACACACGGTGGTGCTCAACAAGATGCGCCAGCTGCAGGACCTGGGGCACCAGGTGATCTTCTTGATCGGTGACTTCACCAGCCTGATTGGCGACCCCTCGGGCCGCAACAGCACCCGCCCGCCGCTCACGCCGGAGCAGATCAAGCTCAACGCCGAGACCTATTACAAGCAAGCCAGCCTGGTGCTGGATCCAGCCAAAACCGAGATCCGCTACAACAGCGAGTGGAGCCTGCCGCTGGGCTCGATGGGCATGATCCAGTTGGCCGCCAAGTACACCGTGGCGCGCATGATGGAGCGCAACGATTTCCACGACCGCTTCCATGCGGGTACGCCGATCAGCGTGCATGAATTTCTGTACCCGTTGATGCAGGGCTACGACTCGGTGGCGCTCAAGAGCGACCTGGAACTGGGCGGCACCGACCAGAAATTCAACCTGCTGATGGGCCGCCATTTGCAGGCCGAATACGGCCAGGAGCCGCAGTGCATCCTGACCATGCCCTTGCTCGAAGGGCTGGATGGCGTGGACAAGATGTCCAAGTCCAAGAACAACTACATCGGCATCACCGAAGAGGCCAACAGCATGTTTGCCAAGGTGCTCAGCATTTCCGATGTGCTCATGTGGCGCTGGTACACCCTGCTGTCGTTCAAGTCGATGGCAGAGATCGAAGCACTCAAAAAAGAAGTCGAAGGCGGGCGCAACCCCAAGGATGCCAAGGTCATGCTGGCCAAAGAAATCACGGCGCGCTTCCACAACGCCGCTGCGGCCGAGGCCGCTGAGCAGGATTTCATCAACCGCAGCAAGGGCGGCGTGCCTGACGACATCCCCGAGGTGTCTTTGTCAGGGGCACCCATGGGCATCGGGGCCTTGCTCAAGTCTGCCGGTCTGGCCGCTTCGGGCAGCGAGGCTGGTCGCTTGATTGATGGCGGCGGTGTGCGCGTGGATTCCAGTGTGATCAGCGACAAGGGCCTCAAACTCGATGCGGGCACTTACGTGGTGCAAGTCGGTAAACGCAAATTTGCCAAAGTCACGCTGGCTTGAGCTGCGTCATGTTCAGCGGCATTTCATTGGGATGGGATAGGCTGGGCGCATGAAAAATCTGGACTCCTGGATGACGCCCAAGCGCATGCTGTGGGCATCGGTGGTGGTGGCGCTGGTCACCATCGGGCTCAAAACCCTGGCTTGGTGGCTGACCGATTCGGTCGGTCTGCTGTCCGATGCGATGGAGTCACTGGTGAACCTCGCCAGTGCCATTTTTGGTCTGATGATGGTCACGGTGGCCGAGATGCCGCCCGACGAGGACCATCCCTATGGTCACCACAAGGCCGAATACTTTTCTTCAGGCTTTGAGGGCATTCTGATTTTGGTGGCCGCACTGGGCATCATCTGGGCCGCAGGGCATCGGGTGTTTGATCCTCAGCCGATTGAAGAAGTGGGCCTCGGGCTGGCGCTGTCAGTGGGCAGCTCGGCCCTCAATGGTTTGCTGGCCTGGCTGATGTTCCGCGCCGCCAGGCAACACCGCTCGCTGGCACTCGAAGCGGATGCCCGCCATCTGGTCACCGATGTGTGGACTTCGGTGGGCGTGGTGCTGGGCATCGGTCTGGTGGGCGTGACAGGCTGGCTGTGGCTCGATGCGGTCGTGGCCATTGGCGTGGCGCTCAACATCCTCAAAGAAGGTGCACACCTGGTCTGGCAGTCGTCGCAGGGCCTGATGGACGAGGCGGTCGAAGCCGAGGTGCAGGCCGAAATCCGGACCGTGCTGGACAGCTTTGCACACAAGCGGGGCGAGATGGAAATCATCCGTTTTGACCACGTGAACACCCGCAAGGCGGGGCAGAGACGCTTTGTGGACGTGCACATGCACATGCCCGCCAACTGGACGCTGGGGCGCGCTGCCGCCTTGCGCATGAGTGTGGAGCAGGCGCTGATGAGCGCCGTGCCCGGTTTGCGTGCCACCATTCAGCTGTTGCCCAACGATATCGAGGCGCACTTTAACGACCCGAAGGACCTGAAATGATCACGGTGCTGCAACGTGTGAGCGAAGCCTGTGTGCGGGTGGATGGTCAGGTCATCGGTCAGATCGGCCCCGGTTTGCTCGTGCTGTTGTGTGCCGAAAAGGGCGACACCGAAGCCGTGGCCGACAAGATGCTGGCCAAGATGCTCAAACTGCGTATCTTTGGTGATGATGCGGGCAAACTGAACCGCAGCGTGCAAGACGTGGGCGGTGGGCTGCTTCTGGTCAGCCAGTTCACACTGGCGGCCGATGTGACGGGCGGCAATCGCCCCAGCTTTACCCAAGCGGCCGCGCCCGACGAAGGTCGACGCCTGTATGACCATTTTGTAGCGCAAGCGCAAAAAGCCCATCCGGTGGTGCAAACCGGCCGCTTTGCAGCCGACATGAAAGTGGCGCTGGTCAATGACGGGCCCATCACCATCCCGATGCGCATGAGTGCTTGAACTTGTCCTGACGACAGCAAGTCGCTGACGCTCGCATGCCACTGACCATCGCCCCGAGGGATGGGCTCCCACCAAAGCACACCATGTGGGAGCGGCGCCCCCGCCGCGATGAGGCGTTCGCAGACCACAGGCCCTCACCCCGATAATCCGGGGATGACTGCAAAACCCCAAGACGCGACATCGGCGCGCTTCGACCAGCTGCCGCTGGCTCCCGCCTCGCTCCAAAACCTTGAACAGCTGGGCTACACCCAGATGACGCCGATCCAGGCCGCCAGTTTGCCGCTCGCGCTGGCAGGGCAAGACTTGATCGCCCAGGCCAGCACCGGCAGCGGCAAAACTGCCGCCTTTGGCCTGCCCCTGATCGAGCGCCTGTGCACCGCAGGCTCGCCCAGTGCGCCGGTGCAGGCGGTGGTGCTGTGCCCCACACGCGAGCTGGCTGATCAGGTCACGCAAGAGATTCGCCGACTGGCCCGTGCCCGTCAAAACGTGAAAGTCGTCACCCTGTGCGGTGGCGTGGCCCTGCGCGGTCAGACGGTGAGTCTGGCGCACGGTGCCGATGTGGTGGTCGGCACGCCCGGCCGCATCCTGGACCACCTGGAGCGCGGCTCGCTGAGTCTGGCCGAGGTGCGCACGCTGGTGCTGGACGAAGCCGACCGCATGCTGGACATGGGCTTTTTCGACGACATCGCCAAAGTGGTGCGTCAGTGCGCCAAAGACCGGCAGACCCTGCTGTTTTCGGCGACCTACCCCGAAGGCATCGCCAAGCTGGCGTCGCAGTTCATGCGTGCGCCCCAGACGGTCAAGGTCGAGGCGCAGCACAGTGCGCACAAGATCCGTCAGGTGTACTACGAAGTCAATGACACCCAGCGACTGGATGTGGTGCCGCAACTGCTGGTGCACTTCAGACCCGAGCGCACGCTGGCCTTTTGCAACACCAAGCAGCAGTGCCGTGACCTGGTGGCGGTGTTGCAGGCCCAGGGCTACAGCGCGCTGGCGCTGTTTGGCGAGCTGGAGCAACGCGAGCGTGACCAGGTGCTGGTGCAGTTTGCCAACCGCAGCTGCTCTGTGCTGGTGGCCACCGATGTGGCCTCTCGCGGGCTGGATGTGGAAGGCCTGGAGGCCGTGATCAACGTGGACGTGACGCCCGACCCGGAAATCCACATCCACCGCATTGGCCGCGCCGGCCGGGGCGATGCCGAAGGCCTGGCGCTCACGCTGGCCAGCATGGACGAGATGGGCGCAATCGGCAAGATCGAAGTGATGCAAGGTCGTGAATCGAAGTGGGAACCCCTGTCCGGACTGACGCCTGCCGCAGGCGGGCCGCTGCAGCCGCCGATGCGCACCTTGCAGATCGTGGGCGGTCGCAAGGAAAAAATCCGCGCCGGTGACGTGATGGGCGCTTTGGCCGGTGAATGCGGCCTGACCCGCGAACAGGTCGGCAAAATCAATGTGAACGAGTTTTCGACCTATGTGGCGGTGCAGGCCGATTTGGCCAAGAAGGTCGAAGTGCAGTTGTCACGCGGCAAGATCAAGGGCAAGAGCGTGAAGGTGCGCCTGATCTGAGGTGCCTGCCCAAGGGATAAAAAATACTTGGAGCCGGGGCGGCTGAAGGTGCCCGACAAAAAGTCAATGAAAACAAGCCCTTGCAGCGATGCAAGGGCTTTTTGCTGTGCGTGGCAGTCCCATCGGTCGCTCAAGAAAATCCCGAAGCAGCCGATGTCAAATCACCATGCTTGTCAGCAGTACATCGGCAGCGTCCGCCTTCTACAACACATCGACCTCTTCCGGGCCGGTCAGCATTGCTGCGGCCCTGTCGGCGATCAAGGCCAATTCGCGCGCCAAAGTCAGCATCAGTGACACCGCAGACAACCTCGAAAAAAACTTCGATGCGCTGAACAAGCTGGCCAACAACATCACCCAGATCAGTCAGACCGACGCGGACCAGGCACTTCAGATCAGTGCCACCCAGCTCCAAAAAGGCACGATCCTGTTGGGCAAGATGGGGGCCGATTACACCCTCGAAATCGGTGGGGTGACCGCAGCCAATGCCGCCAAAGTGGCCACCAACACCCATGTGACCCGTTTGTCGGTGAACGACAGCAGCGCCAACATCAGCAGCAAGCTCAATGATTTGGGCAACAACAGCAAGCTGGCCAGCCTCAGCGTGACCACGCCGGCGAACGCGATCTCCGCCACGGCGGCCCAAGTCGACAGCCTGGGCAGCCTGTGGGACAAGATGAGCAGCAGCTACGGTCTGGCCGTGACACAGGCCACTTCGGCTCAGGCGGCCAGCTATGCCAGCGATTTGCGCGTCAAGTCGGTGGCCATTCTCGACTCGACCGCAGGCATCTCGGCCAAACTGGATGACCTCAAGAATCTGGGGCTGCGCCTCAAAGAGATCCGCACCACCGCCAACCAGCCCGCTTTGCAGGTGTCGGCCGATCAGGTGCGCAGCGATGCGCTGGTGATCGGCAAGATTTACAGCAACTACCAATTGGCCGTGGTCAACGCCAGCGCGGCGCAGGCGCAGGCCCTGTCGACCAACCGCAAGGTGGTCAGCATGGATGTGGTGGACACCGCCGCCAACGTGGCCAAAAACCTGGCCTTGCTCGACAAGCTCGATACCCACCTCAAAACCGTACACATCACCGACCTGACCGATGCACAGACGAATGAGGCCAACCCCCTGTCGCTGACCAGCAAGGAACTGGTGACTTACAGCGAAGTGCTGGACAAGATCGATACCTCCTACACCTTGTTGGTCAAAGGTGCCGACGTGAATCAGGCGCAAGTGTTGATGGCAGATGAACGGGTCACGGCGATTGCCGTGTCCGACAGTGGCAGCAGCATTTCGACCGCACTCGATGCCTTGAAGGCCAATGCCAAAGTGGTCTCCATCACCCAGACGGGCAAGGCGACCGCCTTGAGTATGACGGCGGAGCAACTGGCGCAAAACAGTGACACCTTGGCCAAGCTGCAAGGCAGCTACACCCTGAACGTGAGCAATGTCAGCGCTGCCGACGCACTCAGTTTGGCCACGGGCAACGGCAAGATCACCTCGTTGTTGGTGAGCGATGCGGGCAGTGCACTGACCAGCCAGTTGGCCGATTTGAGCGCCTTGGGCAAAAAGCTCACCTCGGTCAGTCAAAGCGACACCTCGCCGCTGAGTTTGTCGGCCAGCGATTGGGTGACCCACATTGGCACACTGTCCAAGATCAAAGGCGGCTATTCGGTGGCTGTCAGTGGGGTGTCTGCGGCCAGTGCCCAGAAATTTGCCAGCGACAACCGCGTGCGCTCGGTCGCCGTGGCCGACACCGGGGCCGCCATCGCCGCCAAGCTCGATGTGTTGCACGGACTGGGGGAGCAATTGACCCAGATCACCCAGTCTGATACCGGTGCGGTGGCGGTGACAGCGGCCCAACGCACGAGTTACGGTCAAACGCTGGCCAAGCTGGGCGATGCCTATACCCTGGCGGTGCGCGGGGCCCAGGCCAGCGAGGCCGCCAGTTTGCAAGGCGATGACCATGTGGCTTCGATTGCGGTGGCCGACACCAGTGCCAACATCGCGGCGCAGCTCGATGCCCTGAAAGACAACACCAAGCTGAGCAGCATCACCCAGTTGGGCAAAGCCCAGCCTCTGGCCTTGACCATGACCCAGTTCACCAACGATGGTGCTGTGCTGGACAAGATTCAGGGCAACTACAGCCTGGCCCTGAGCGCGGTCAGCGCTGCCGATGCGCTGACGCAGGCTCAAAACAGCAAGGTCAGTTCGCTCTCCGTGACGGACACGGGTGAAGGCATTGTGGCCAATCTGGCGGACCTGGCCCGTGCGGGCAGCAAGCTGGCCAGCATTCAGGACACCGACAGTACGCCGTTGCTGAGCATGAAGACCAGCGAGTGGGGCACTTATGGCAACGTGCTGAACAAGGTGGCCGGGGGCTACCGCGTGAGTCTGACCGATGTCAAAGCCGCAGAAGCCGCCACCGTGGCCACTGACGAACATGTGCAGTCGATGGTCATTCAGGACAGCACTGCAGCGATCGCCAGCCAGATCACCCGACTGCAGGCACTCGGGCCGCAAATCACGTCCATCACCCAGTCTGATCCTGAGGCCGCCTTGTCGATCACGCAGGCCCAGCGTGCAACTGCCGCAGGTGTGCTGGCCAAACTCGCCGATGGCTATACCCTGGCCTTGCGCGAGGTGCCTGCCGACCAGGCGCAGGCGTTGGTGGACGATGACCATGTCAGCGCCATCGCCGTGAGTGACAGCAGTGGCAACATCGCGGCCCGACTCGACGACTTGAATGACAACACCAAGATCACCAGCCTGACCCAGACGGGCATCGCCACGGCGTTGGGCATCACGGCCGCACAGATGACCCGCAATGCCGCTGCCTTGGGCAAGATCGCTGGCAACTACAGCCTGGCACTGAGCCAGGTCGGCGCCGATGCCGTGGCCGATCTGACGGCCAACGGCAAGGTCAGCAGCATGGCTGTGGTCGACACGGCTGCCAACTTGCTGGCCAATCTGGGCGACCTGAAGGCCGCAGGCAAGAAGTTGACCAGCCTGAGCCAGGCGGGGACGCCCGAAGTGCTGGCCATGAGCCATGCCACCTGGGTGGCCAACCAGGCCACGCTCGACAAATTCACGGCCGGGTATGACGTGCAGCTCAGTGGCGTGAATGCGGCCAGTGCCACTGCCGTGGCATCCAACCTGCATGTGCGCAGCTTTGCCGTCACCGACACGGCCGCCCGCATCACGTCCAGCCTGGATGCCCTGCAAAGCGCCGGGCCCATGCTCAGCGGCATCACCCTGACCGATCCGTCCACCCAGATCAAACTCAGCGCCGCTCAAATGCAGCGCAATGCAGACGCGCTGGCCAAGATCGACGGTGAGGTGCATATGGCCATCAGTGGCTCAACAGCCGCCGATGCCGCCGCGCTGGCTGCGAAGACGGGGGTAGACAGCGTGGCCGTGAGCGACAGCAGTGACAACATCGCCGCGCAACTGGACGCCTTGCAAGCCAACACCAAGTTATCACGCATCACCCAGACCGGGGAAGTCTCGGCCTTGGCCATCACGGCGGCCCAGGTGGCGGACAACGCGGGTGCTTTGGGCAAGATCAGTGGTGCCTACACCCTGGATGTGCGTGATGCCTTGGCCGCAGATGCTGGCACCCTGAATGCCAACAGCCATGTCGTGGCGCTGGCCATTGCCGACAGCAGTGCGCACGTGGGGGCCAACCTGAGCACCTTGTCGGGCCTGAGCAAGTTGGGCGCCATCACATTGACCGAGGACGATGCCCCCATCACCCTGAGCCAGACCCAGCTGGACGACTGGGGCGACACCCTGGACAAGATCCAGAACACCTATCGCCTGTCGGTCACCGGGGTCACCACGGACAACCTCAGTCGCCTGGCTCAGGATGACCGAATCAGCGCCATGCAAGTCAATGCGACCAGCCAGCAGGTGTCGGATGCGTTTGACGATCTGGTGGGCTTGGGCGGCACGCTGACCGGGGTGAGCCTGAGCACGCCGGACACCCGGATCGCGATCAGCCAGTCGCAATGGCAAGGCGGCACCTCGGTGCTGGGCAAACTGTCAGACGGCTACCAGCTCAACCTGACCGATGTGGCCGCGCAAGACGCGACTGACTTGAGCACACAAGCCCACGTGGCCGGTGTGTCCGTGGCCGACACCGCCAGCAACATCGCCGCCAACTTTGATGGTTTGCTGGCTTTGGGCGATGCCCTGGAATCGGTGATGGTGACCGATGAGAGCGATGTGGTGCTCACGCAAGACCAGATTGATGGCGGCAACAGTCTGCTGACCAAATTCCTGGGAGATCACAACATCGAGGTGGCGGTCTGACCCGCAGCGTCGGGCCTGAGGTGACCGGTTTCAGTAAGGGCTTTTGAAGCCCAGTCCCGCCAGAATCTCCACTTCGTAGGCCTCCATCTCTTCGGCGTCGGCGGTGCTGGTTTCATGGTCCCAGCCCTGCGCGTGCAAGGTGCCATGCACCAACAGGTGGGCATAGTGCGCCGCCAGCGTCTTGCCTTGTTCTTTGGCCTCGCGGGCCACCACGGGCGCGCACAGCACCAGGTCGGCCATCACCACAGGCGCTTGCGCGTAGTCAAAGGTCAGCACGTTCGTGGCGTAGTCCTTTTTGCGGTAACTGTGGTTCAGCGCCCGGCCTTCTTCTTCGCCCACGATGCGGACCGTGATTTCGGCATCGTCGGCCAGCGCGTGGCGAATGCAGCGCGCCACCGTGTGGCGGGGCAGGGCGGCGCGGTGGCGGGCCGCGTAGGGAATGTCGCCAAATTGCAAAGAGAGCTGGAGTTGTTTCAGGGCCATGGGGTGTTCCGTGTGGTCAGTTGTCGGTGGGCAAAGGTTTGCGGCGTGTGGTGATGCCGGCACGCAGCACGGCACTGCCTTGCGCTTCGTAGGCATCCACAATGCGGGCCACCAGCGGGTGGCGCACCACATCGGCGCTGCTGAAGCGGGTGAAGGCAATGCCCTTGACCCGCTTCAGAACCCGCTCGGCGTCGATCAGGCCGCTCAGCTGCCCCTTGGGCAAATCAATCTGGCTCACATCGCCGGTGACCACCGCCTTGGCGCCAAAGCCGATGCGGGTCAGGAACATCTTCATCTGCTCGGTCGTGGTGTTCTGCGCTTCATCCAGGATCACAAAGGCGTTGTTCAGCGTGCGCCCGCGCATGAAGGCCAGCGGGGCGATTTCAATAGCGTTGCGCTCAAAAGCCTTTTGGACCTTGTCGTGGCCCATCAGGTCGTACAGTGCGTCGTACAGCGGGCGCAGGTAAGGATCGACTTTTTGTGACAGATCGCCCGGCAAGAAGCCCAGCCGCTCACCGGCTTCAACGGCCGGGCGGGTCAGCACGATGCGCTGAACGCTGGCACGTTCCAGCGCGTCCACCGCACAGGCCACGGCCAGATAGGTCTTGCCCGTGCCAGCCGGGCCAATGCCAAAGCTGATGTCGTGGGTGGCGATGCTTTCCAGATAAGCCGCCTGCACCGGCGTGCGCGCCTTCAGGTCGGCCCGGCGGGTTTGCAGGGCGGGCAGGTCAGCGCCTTCTTCGCCCGCGCTGTCGCCCACCAGCATGAGCTGCACCATGTCGGGCGAGATCGGGCGGTCGGCCCGTTCGTACATCGCCTGCAAAATTTCCATGGCCTGCATGGCCACCGCTTTGGGGCCATCCACCTTGAACTGCTCGTGGCGGTGCGCAATGCTCACTTGCAAACCCGCTTCGATGGTGCGCAGGTGAGCGTCCATCGGGCCGCACAGGTGCGACAGCCGGGTGTTGTTGTGCGGGATGAAAGTGTGTCTGACGATCAAGTGGATAATCCTGTCCGATGGGGTTTCGCCGGGTGCTTTGCAGGCCGAGAAACCCCGATTCTCACCCAGATCCCCACACCCGAAGGCACCCCGTCCATGATTGGCAAACTCACTGGCATCCTGAGCGATAAAAACCCACCCGAGGTGATCGTGGATTGCCATGGTGTGGGCTATGAGGTCAATGTGCCGATGAGCACGTTTTACAACTTGCCCGCCACCGGCGAAAAAGTCAGTCTGGTCACGCACTTTGTGGTGCGCGAAGACGCACAAATCCTCTACGGCTTTGCCACGCAGGCCGAGCGTGAGGCGTTTCGCCAGCTGATCAAAATCTCCGGCGTCGGCCCCCGCACGGCGTTGTCCGTGTTGTCGGGCATGAGCGTGGCCGATCTGTCGCAAGCCATCACCACGCAAGAAGTGGGGCGTCTGGTCAAGGTGCCGGGCATTGGTAAAAAAACGGCCGAGCGTTTGCTGCTGGAACTCAAGGGCAAGCTGGGGGGCGACCTGGGCGGCTTGTTTGCCGTGAACACCAGCGATGCCCAAAGCGACATCCAGCAAGCCTTGCTGGCACTGGGGTACAGCGACAAAGAGGCTGCAGCCGCGCTCAAGAGCTTGCCTGCCGATGTGGGTGTGAGCGAGGGCATCAAGCTGGCGCTCAAAGCCCTGAACAAATGAAGACGAACTGAGCCATGAGCATCCGCACCGACGACTTTGCCCCGCCACCCGCACCGCGGGTCATTTCGGCTGCGCCCGTGTCCCATCAAGAGGAAGCCATTGAGCGCGCTTTGCGCCCCAAGTTGCTCGACGAATACGTGGGGCAGGTCAAGGTGCGTGAACAGCTGGAGATTTTCATCAGCGCTGCCAAAAAGCGTGAAGAACCGCTGGACCATGTGCTGCTGTTCGGCCCGCCCGGCTTGGGCAAAACCACGCTGAGCCACATCATCGCCGCTGAGCTGGGCGTGAACCTGCGCCAGACCAGCGGCCCGGTGCTCGAAAAGCCCAAGGACCTGGCGGCGCTGCTCACCAACCTGGAGCGCAACGATGTGCTCTTCATCGACGAGATCCACCGCCTCTCGCCCGTGGTCGAAGAAATTTTGTACCCCGCGCTGGAGGACTACCAGATCGACATCATGATCGGCGAGGGCCCTGCGGCGCGCAGCATCAAACTCGATTTGCAGCCCTTCACCCTGGTGGGCGCCACCACCCGCGCCGGCATGTTGACCAATCCGCTGCGCGACCGTTTTGGCATCGTCTCGCGCCTGGAGTTTTACACGCCCGAAGAACTCTCGCGCATCGTCACGCGCAGCAGTGGTTTGCTCAAGGCCCCGATTGACCCCGAAGGTTCGTTCGAGATTGCCCGACGCTCACGTGGCACGCCCCGCATTGCCAACCGCCTGTTGCGCCGGGTGCGTGACTATGCCGACGTCAAAGGCGACGGCACCATCCACAAGGCCATCGCCCAAAAAGCCCTGACCATGCTGGACGTGGACCCCGAAGGCTTCGACCTGATGGACCGCAAACTGCTCGACGCGGTGATCCACCGCTTTGACGGCGGCCCGGTGGGGCTGGACAACATCGCCGCCAGCATCGGCGAAGAGCGCGACACGATCGAAGACGTGATCGAGCCGTATCTGATCCAGCAAGGTTATTTGCAGCGCACGCCACGCGGGCGCATGGCCACGCTGGCGGCTTTCAGGCACTTGGGTGTCACGCCGCCCAAGTCGTTTGGCGACAGGGTTTGAGTGCTGCTGCCTCTGCACTTGTGTACCTGTGTGTTTCTGTGGGAGCGGTGCCCTCGCCGCGACAAGTTCCGCATATCACTGGCCTTCGCCGCGAGGGCGCGGCTCCCACAAAATCACCGCAAGGGTGCGGTTCCCCATCTTTATGTAGGAGCGGCACTTCCGCCGCGATAGCCCCTTCAAAGGGTCGTTTCGTCCTGGCCCAGCGAGTCGAGGTGCGAAGTGTCACCCCAGCCCACCAGTGACAGCCCCTGCGGGGTCCACAGCAGCCTGTTCACGGCCGTGTTGGTCAGAGGCCAAGTGCGCGGGGCCTGCAGATCGAGGCGGGTGGCCGCCCTGTACAGGATGTCCATCACTCCGCCGTGGGCCACCAGCACGATTTGCTGGCCCGGATGGCGAGCAGCCAGCGCATTCACCGTGCCCACAATCCTTTCGCGCAGCATCAACAGCGATTCGCCACCGCCAGGTGGGACCCAGTCGGGGGTGCGTTTGCGCCAGTGCCAGGCGTGATCGGGCAACTCGGCTTCAATCTCGGCAAAAGTGCGGCCCTGAAATTCGCCAAAGTGGCGTTCACGCAAGCCCGGGTCGGCCGTGACGGTTTGGCCTGTGGCCTGGGCAATGGCGCTCGCTGTGGTGTGGGCACGCGAGAGGTCACTGGCATAAATGGCGTCGAGGCTGTCGCGTGCGGCCAGGGTGCGGCCCAGGTGCCGGGCTTGTTGCAGCCCGGTATCGTTGAGCGGAATGTCCAGATGGCCCTGGATGCGGGTGTCCACGTTCCAGGCGGTTTCTCCGTGGCGAATGGCGAGGATGCGGGTGGCGTCCATCGGATCAGCGCGGAATCTGGATGTTCACGCGGCGAGGACCTGCCGGTGGGTGGGGGTAGTGTGACAAGGCCGCCTGAAACAGGGTGGCGAAGAGCTGGACGCTGTCACCCCAGGGGCCTTCGTGGCTGGCACGGGTTTCGTAAACCACCTGACCGGATTTCAGGTCACGCATGATCACACTGACTTCGTGGCGGTAAAAAGTGGGCGGTGGCAGTCGCATGCCCATGCCCAGCCCCACGCTGGGCGCAACGTGCCGGCCAACGCCGAGATGGGCGTAAGGCATCCAGCCAGGGGGCAAGGGGCGCCCCCAGTTGTCCGCGAGATAAGACGTGCCTGCAAAGCCCACCTGCACGCTCAGTTGCGCACCGGCATCATCACGCACCATACCGACGGCGGTCATGGCGGCCTCGGCCTGTTGTTCAGCCAAACCTGCTTCAGGCTTGTTGGCTTGTGAAGGCAAACGTTCAAACCGGTATTTGGCCCCTTGCAGGTTCATGCTGGCCGGAGCGGCCACCACCGACACGACATCGGCGTCGATCACGCGCATGGAGGCGCAACCCGACAACAGGCCCATGGCCAAGATCATTCCCGTCAACAGTGTGCGCATGCGTTTCTCCCTTGGGGTGGTTACATCGAGATGACCTGGATGCCGGGCAAAGACGCTTCCTTGAACTCTTCTTCGTCAAACGCCTTGTCACCATCTTCATCGGCGATGCCGGTGATCTTCAGGTCTTTGAAGCCGTGCAGCTTGGGGTCCATCAAATGCGAAGGCACCACATTTTGCAGGGCAGCAAACATGTTTTCAATGCGTCCGGGGTGCTTTTTCTGCCACTCGCGCAGCATGTTGCCCACTTGCAGGCGTTGCAGGTTTTCCTGGCTGCCACACAGCGTGCACGGGATGATGGGGAACTGTCGGTGCTCTGCCCAACGGATCAGGTCGGACTCGGCCACATAGGCCAGCGGGCGGATCACCATGAACTCGCCGTTGTCGCTCACCAGCTTCGGGGGCATGCCTTTGAGTTTGCCGCCAAAAAACATGTTCAGAAAGAAGGTCTGCAGCATGTCGTCGCGGTGGTGGCCGAGCGCCAGCTTGTTGCATTTGAGCTCTCGCGCCACCCGGTACAAAATGCCCCGGCGCAGGCGTGAGCACAGACTGCACATGGTTTTGCCTTCGGGGATCTTGTCCTTCACGATCGAATACGTGTCTTGCGTCTCGATGTGGTATTCCACCCCCAGCTCTTTCAAGTAAGCCGGCAGGATGTGGTCGGGAAATCCCGGCTGTTTTTGGTCCAGGTTGACTGCGACCAGCTCAAAGTCGACCGGGGCGCGGGCCTTCATCTTGAGCAGGATGTCGAGCATGCCGTAGCTGTCCTTGCCGCCCGACATGCAGACCATGATGCGGTCGCCCGCCTCGATCAGGTTGAAGTCACTGATGGCCTGGCCCATCTGGCGGCACAGGCGCTTTTCAAGCTTGTGGGTTTCGCGCTCGATCTTGGCGGCTTTGGCTGCATCGGCCGCTTCGGCGTCGACCCAGGTGTTTTCGGTTGTTGTGTTCATGGGTTTCACCACTGTCCGGTTTCCATGCGAATGGCCACTTCGCAGTCTTCAAAAATTTCAAGTTTGGCAATCTTGACGCGCACGCCCAGCACGCCGGGCAGCTGCATCAGGCGGTTGGAGAGTTTGCCGATCAGCGTTTCCAGCAGGTTGATGTGCTCGGCGGTGCACTCATCGATGATGATCTTGCGCACCTTGCGGTAGTCCAGCACCGCGTTGATGTCGTCGTCGCTGGGCAGCAGGGGTTGCGTGCCCAGGTTGAGTTCGGCATCGACCTGAATGGGTTGCGGATCTGTTTTTTCGTGCTCCAGGATGCCCAGGTTGGCGTCAAAGCGCAAACCGGTCAGCTCCAGGGTCTGGTGGCCAGCAGGGGTTTTCATGTCGGAGATTTGATCTGGAAAATTTCAACCCCGACGGCTTCGCAGTCCGGGTACACATCGGGTTTGCAACTCGACAGGCGCACCGCCTGCACCTGCGGGTGCGCGATCAGCTCGCGCATCAGGTCATCGCACAAGGTTTCCTGCAAAACGATGTGGCCCTGGGCCACACGCCTGGCGATCACCTCGCGGATGAAGTCGTAGTCCACCACCTCGGCCAGGCTGTCTTGCACGGGGGTGGACGCGCTGTAGGGCACGAACAACTCCACATTGAAGACGATGCGCTGGGGCGCGTGTTTTTCAAAGTCGTGCGCGCCGATGCGCACGTCTACGGTGTGGTTGCGCAGAAACAGGCGGCGGCATGTCAGCGCCAGTGTGGTCAGGGCATCGCTCATGAGGAGACCTTCGTGTCGATGTGGTTTGTTGCATCGGCCAGGAACATCACATCGCGCGCCAAAGGCACCAGGTGCTGGCCGTTGTCCACACAGACCGTGGTGCCGGTGATGCAGGGGTTTTGTGCCAGAAAGAGACAAGTTGCTGCCACCTGCGCCGGGTTG
>Ga0228702_1001040_pt1 | contig 18896 bp, 14 predicted proteins | sample McNCre217_Aug_MG_2_FD_178018 | JGI IMG/M metagenome (GOLD analysis project Ga0228702, IMG submission 178018) | Freshwater microbial communities from McNutts Creek, Athens, Georgia, United States - 20-17_Aug_MG | ecosystem: Environmental > Aquatic > Freshwater > Creek | place: USA: Georgia... | reverse complement strand
ATATTGATGTTGTGCTTGAGTCGATCCAGATCGCCAAAACCCTGGCTGGTCACGCGCTGGCTCAGATCGCCTTGTGCTACGGAACCCATCACATTGCCCACGTTGCCGATCATGGATTCCATGGCCAGCATGGAATCCATCGCCTGACTCAGGGTCTTGCGGTATTCACCCTGGATCGAGTCGTAATGGATCTTGTAAGCAAAGTTGCCTTGAGCCAGTGCGCGGCTCAAACCATTGAAGCTGGTCATGGTGGTCTGAACACTTTGCATGGACTGGTTGATGGCATCTTTCATCACCAACAGGTCGCCACGCAAATTCGATTCGATGCGACGGTCCAGATTGCCGCTGGCCAGGTGGGTGACCACCTCGTTGACTTGTTGCACTGCGCCTTGTTGGGCTTCCAGCAGTTGGTTAATGGCTCGCGCCGTTTGGCCCACTTCGTCTTTCTGATCCACGCGCACGCGTAAAGAGTAATCAAAAGTCTTGGCCACATTGGCCAAAACTTCTTGCACTTTTTGCAGGGGTTTGACCACCGAACCCACAATCCAGTAAGCCAGCACAATGCCCGCCAGAATGCCCGCTGCCAACAGCGTCAGGCTGACGACACGCAGTTGGGCGTAGGTCTCACGTGATGCTTCGTACTCTTCTTTGGCCAGATTCAGCTGGAGTTCGATCAGATCTGAAAACTTGGTGCTGATCGGGTCGATGGCCGGGTACAGCGGGCCTTCGGCAAAACGGGCAATGCCCTTGTCGCTTTCGCGGCTCATGATGCCGCGCAGTTTGTCGACCTCGACTTGCGTCGCAACCAGCATGGTGTCAATTTCGGCCACCCGCTTTTGCTCTTCGGCATTGAGGGAGGAGGCTTTGTAGTCCTTCCATTTCTGGGCAATGGTGCGTTCGGCGTCTTGCAGGTTTTTGCGGCCTTCTTCCCATCCAATGTTGCCGTTGTGGAGTTTGTGTGTGGTGTCCACGATGTTCACGGCATACATGTCGGCGATGACCTTGAGGTCACGCAAAGGCACCACCCGGCTGTTGTAGACATTTTGAAACCCCTCCAGCGTGGAGGACATGCCGATCAGTCCACTGGCTCCCACCAGAATGGACAAAAGGGATAAAAAAGCGACAAGTGTGAACAGGCGAAGGTTGACACTGAGGTTATTCAGCACGGCAAATTCCTTGAGAAAAAAGGTGGCGATTGCAGGACATATTGATATATGCGATGTATATCACGCACCCAAGTGGAACCGTGACTCTAACCGATCTTGCTCAAGTGGTGCAGTGGATATGCCCTATTGTGCAATTTTGGTGCATTTGATCACTATTTAATTTTGGAGAGTGCTCTTAAAAATTTAATTTTTAATTTAATTTTGAAGATTCATAAGAAAACTTTCGTAGTCTGTATTTTGGCTGGATAAAGTTTCTTCAAGCCAGGTCAGTGCAGCATTCATGCCTTGCTGATTTTCAAATTGCTTTTCGATTTCAAGCATCTTGCGGTAAATTTTTTCAATCACTGGTATGGCGCTGGGTTGCGCTTTGCGTCTGACCGAGTAGTAGCCGATGACCTGTCCGCTGGCATCATAAGAAGGCGACACATTGGCAAAGACCCAGTAGTGGCGGCCATCTGAGCACAGGTTCTTCACATAAGCAAAGACCTCTTTCTTTGCAGCGATCTGGTCCCATAGCAACCTGAACACAGACCTGGGCATATCTGGGTGACGCACGATGTTGTGGGGTTTGCCCAGAAATTCCTGCTCTGAATAACCTGCATAACTGGCAAAGGCCAGGTTGCCGTAAGTGATGCGACCTTTCAGGTCGGTTTTGGAGACGATCAGGTCTTCGTTTTTCAGTGGTTTTTCCACGCCTGTGGGCGTGATCGTTTTATGACTCATTCAATGCTCCTGACCATTTTCATTTTCAGAAATGTCAGGATTGGGTATGTTGATATAAGTCAAACTTGGGCGGCGTAAAATCGACAAAAGACCACATGAAGTGGTTTTTGATGCACTTTATGGGTGTTGCACCGTTGATATTGTTGAATTTGTAGACCTTTGTGTTTTAATTGCATTCAGAGTCGGGCCGTGCATGCGGCTCAATTGTTGACAATCAATTTTGTGCTTCCATCCCTTGCGCAAACAGTAGCCAATCCATGAACAAAGAAGTGACAGCCACCTTTGCGGTCGATACGGATCACTTGCACGCCCTGGGCGTGGTGGATCCCTATTCGCCCAAAAGCATGGAGTTGTATTCTTCCGGCAAGCTCGTGAGCAACGAACGCCTGTACTTCACTCTGTGGGGGTCAACCGAGCTCAATACATCGCTGTTCAATGCACGCGCGCGCATCTCCACGGTGGGCACACCCGTCAGCTCGGCCTACTTCATCATCAGTGGCTCTGCCCTGGGCCTGCAAGGCAATGACATTTACCGGCTGGGTCCTGGCAGCGTCATCGGGCTGGCCGAAGGCATTGGCGGCTTGAACTACAGCATGACCGTGGTGGCTGTATCCACTGTGCAGGTCAGGGTGCTGCCGATGTATGTCATCAGCAAACTGGTCACCAAAATGCCTTCGGGTTTGCGCGGCATCCTCAAGTCCACCGTGATGCGCACACTCAACCTCGATAAACCGCCCGCTTTGTTGTTATGAATTCGTTTGACGAAGTTACGCTGGAAGAAGGTCAGATCCTGTTCAAAGCTGGAGAACCGGCCGACAAGCTCTATTTCATCCAGTCCGGTGCCATCAACATGGCCGACAAAAATTCCGGTGCGGTTTTTGCAACCTTGCACATGGGTGACTCATTTGGTGAGCAGGCCATGTTGCAAGGTGGTATCCGTGGTGCCACAGCCATCGCCAAGGAGCCCTCGGTCTGTCTGGAAATCACTGCCGACAACCTGCGCAACATGCTCAAGCAGCAGTCGCCCATTCTGACATCGGTCTTTGAGGCCTTGTTGCTTCAGCAGAACATGCACAACGCTTTGCGCGCCCGAAAGTGACTGACATGAATTCACGTGCCACCTCAGCCACCGGCAAGCACGCCTTGATGGACTCTCTCGAGTTGTCTTTGCGCAATTTGCGCGATCGCTGGCCAGAGCCCTGGCCCGGCTTGGCCCTGGTGTTTGACCGCTGTGTGCAGCGACTGGGCTGGGCCGCCAATGGTTTGTCCCCACGTTTGCAGGCACTGACCCGTGCTGCGCATGCCATTGCCGCTGAAATCGAACGTGATGGGCGTGACCGCATGCAGCAAGGCCAGGAGCCCGAGTACCACAACCGTTTGCACATTGCCGATACCCTGGTTTGCATGACGCACTTGCTGCTGGCGCATCGACAGGCACACCCCGGTGCCACTGTGACGGTCGATTCGGAATTCCTGGGTTTGGTCGTGATGCTAGGCCATGACTTTTTGCACAGCGGGCAGGTCAACCGTTTTCCCGGAGAGTTGGAGTCGCTGGCTGTTTCTCAGCTTCAGCCCATTTTGCGTCAACATGGCGTTCAGCCAGAGGACATCGAGACCATTGGTCACTGCATTCTCAAGACCGACCCCACGGGAGTTCGCCAATCCCATGAGTTGATCGTGGGGCGGCCGTTTGTGCTGGATGACCGCGATTGCCTGGTGGTGTTGGTGGATGAGGCCGACATTCTGGCCAGTACGCTGCCGGTCACGGCCTTAAGGCAGACCGAGCGACTGGCGCACGAGTGGAGCCTCTTGAGTTTGCCCGCGGCCAAAACCCTGCTGCAACCGGCAAGCCGGATTTATTTCCTTGAAAAAGCCGCCCTTTTTTCGAGTCCTGCCGCCAATTTGCTCGGTGTCAATGGTTTCAAGCAGACCGAGTTGAGCGAATTGCACCAGCAAGTGGCCGCTCAAGCTTGAGGGGGCCGGTACAGGAGGGCTGACCCGGCGTACCCAGGGAGATCAGACGTGTGGTCAGGTGGCGAAGCGAGAAACTTCGCTGCGGGTTTCGTTGGCGATCTTGTTGAGTTCGCTGGCCGTGTGGGCCATTTCTTCGGCCGCATTGGCATTGCTCAGGGCCACCCGTTCCATGCTGCCCACATTCACCGTGATTTCTTCAATGGCCGAAGTCTGCTCTTCAAGGGCAGAAGCAATGCGCTGCAAGGTGTCATTGGTGGCTTGGGCATCGGCCTCAATCAACTGCATTTCCTGACTGACTTGCTGCACGTTGATCACGGCCACACGAGCCTCTTCGACGGCTTGACGGACCAGCTCGGTGATCTCTTGTGAGCTGGTGGCGCTGCTGGTGGCCAGCGCGCCCACTTCATCGGCCACCACACCAAACCCTTTGCCGTGCTCGCCGGCATGCGCAGCTTCGATCGCGGCGTTGATCGACAACAAGTTGGTTTTGTAGGCGATCTTTTCGATCACATTGGAGATGCCATTGATCTTTTGGGAGTTGGCTGCAATGCGGGCCACTACCTGGACCATGTCAGCCATTTTTTGCATGCCTTCTTGCAAGGCCCGCATGGAGCGTTGGGAGTTTTCGCTGGCAATGGCGGTGTTGCGTGTCACGTCCGATACCGAGTCGGCCGTCATCTTGAGTGCCGCGGCCACTTGCGAGATTGCCACCCGTTGGGTTTCGGCATTGTCAGACAACTGCCCGACGGCCGTGGTGGTTTCGCTGGATGCGGAAGCCACCAATTGGGCATTGTTCGAGATCGAGCGCACGGTTTGCGCCAGTGTTTCAAGCGATTTGTTCAGGTTGTTTTTGAGCCGGTCCAGATCACCTTGGCCATTCGCCATCACGCGGCCATTGAGGCGACCTTGTGCAACACCGGCCATCACGTTCCCCACATCGCCCATCATGGTGCGCAACATCTGCACTGCCTGGTCAGCCTGGTTGAGTGTGGTTCTGAAGTCACCTTCCACTTGCGCATTGATGACCACGTCAAAGCGGCCTTGCGATAACGCCTGCATGGCGTCATTGATGGCCACCATGGTCAGCTTCATGCTTTGGACACTCTGGTTGATGGCTTGCTTCATGGTCAGCAAGTCGCCATGCAATTCGGCAGTTACAGTGTGGTTGAAGTCACCCGCTGCCATGGCCTCTACTGCTGCATTGACCTGTTGCAATGCGCCTTGCTGCACGGTCAGCATCTGATTGAACGCCTGTGATGCTTGTCCCACTTCGTCACTGCCCGTGACCTGGATGCGTTGGCTGAAGTCCGAAGATTTTTCCACGGCCTTCATGCCCATTTGAAGCCGCTCCAACGGCTTCACGATCGAGCGGGTGGTCAGTGCTGATACGAGAACGGCGCAAAACAGTGCCAAGGCTGTCATGGTCAGTATGGTTTTTTCGCCGATTTCGGCGCTGTCCTGTGCGTCCTTGGCAAATAGATCAATGGCGTTTTGCTGTATGGCCACCAACTCTTCCACGCTGTTCAGATACTCGGTTTGTGCCTCAATCATGTGGGTGACCAGGTAATCACGTGCTTTGGCGATTTTGTTTTTCTGAATCAGCTCCAGAATCCGAGCTTCATGGGTCCGAAATTGCTGGCGTGCCGCTGCAATGCGAACCAGATTGGCTTTGCCTTCCGGGGTGTAAACGATCTCTTCAAGTCGTTTAAGGGCCTGGCTGATCACGGGCACCGATTTTTCTACTTTTTCGAGTTCATGAGCCACCACTTCGTCATCGTCTGCGATCAAGGCTGTGCGCAAAGCCCTGGACTGGCGGTTGATCTCGTTTTCAATCGTATGCGCCAAGGCCACCTTCACCAGTCGATCTTTGACGATCAACTGAGTGTCCTCGCTGACGTGTTGCAGTTCTGTGTAACCAACCGTTGAAATCACCAGCAAGGTCAGAATGACCAGCAAAAAACCGCCACGCAGGCGCGCGCCAATGGAAAACTTTTGCAAATTCATGGTGATTTTTTCTTGAAATGCCAATAGTGACATCTTTAACCATTTTATCTGCATTGTTTTTGTTTGTGATTTTTTCAAGCTGCATCTTGTCAGGGGGCGAAAGCCGTGGACGGTGGCCTGCTGACGGCCGCGGCTATTTGGATGTTGACGCAGAAGACCCATGGGATTGATGTGCATCAAATGGCTTGAGGTGACAGGCCATCATTCTTGATGGCTGATCTGCGTGTCGCGGATCAATCCGGAGATTCAAATGGCACGTAGCGTGGATGTTGGTCAGTCATGGGGGCATGGGGTTTTGGGTCTTTTTTGAAATGGCTGCAGTGATCCGTTTTTTCAACCTCATACGGCCCATGCCCGTGGCAAGACGCATGGAACCAAGCCCTCAAGGTCTCACGGGTGCATATTGGCACCGACCGGTTGACGATCTGGCCGACGCCTTGCAAACCGATGGCTTGGGCCTGTCCAGTGAGCAGGCTCGGGCTCGCCTGTTGCAATGTGGGCCGAATGCACTCCATGCGAATCAGCGCAACACCCCTTGGGGTTTGCTGTTGGGACAATTCAAAAGCCCCTTGGTGCTGATCCTGATCGTGGCTTCGGTGATTTCAATGGTGGCCGGTGAATGGGTGGATGCCGGGGTGGTGCTGGCCATCGTGCTGGGCAGCACTTTGCTGGGATTCGCTCAGGAATACCGGGCGGGCAACGCGATGGACAGACTGCGTGCGCAAATCCAGATCCATGCAAGTGTGGTGCGCGACGGACAAGTTCTGACCGTGCCCGCCGAAACTGTGGTGCCCGGCGATGTGGTGTGGCTGTCAGCGGGCAGCCTGATCCCGGCCGATGGGGTGGTGTTGGCGTCCAAAGACTTTTTTGTCAACCAGGCCGTCCTCACCGGTGAAACCTTCACGGTGGAGAAAAAAACCGGCGTGGTGGACGCCGACGCCAGCCTGAGTGAGCGCAGCAACTGTGTGTTCATGGGCACCAGCGTGGGCAGTGGCACGGCGCGTGCCCTGATCGTGCAGACCGGCAAAGCCAGTGTGTTCGGACAAATTGCCGGGCAATTGGCCTTGCGCCCGCCCATGAACGAATTTGAGCGCGGCATCCACCGATTTGGATATTTGCTCACCCGCATCATGCTGGTCATGGTGGTGATCGTGCTGGCCATCAACAGCCTGATGCACAAACCCGCCATGGATTCGTTGCTGTTTGCGTTGGCCCTGGCCGTGGGGCTGACGCCGGAATTGTTGCCCGCCATCATCAGCATCACCTTGTCACATGGTGCCCAGCGCATGGCTGGGCTGGGCGTGATCGTGCGCCGGCTCAATGCCATCGAAAACCTGGGGGGCATGGACGTGCTGTGCACTGACAAAACCGGCACGTTGACCGCTGGCGTGGTGGCCCTGGACGCTGCGCTGGACGCTGAGGGGCAGATCAGCCAACGTGTGTTGTGGTTGGCGGGGCTCAATGCGCATTTTCAGACAGGCCTGGTCAATCCGCTGGACGAAGCCGTGACGCGCGCGGTGCAAGCGGCCGCGCTGGACCTGAGTGCAGCACACAAGGTGGACGAAATTCCTTATGACTTTGTGCGCAAATGCCTGTCGGTGGTGGTGACCGATGCCGCTGGCGTTGGCACCTTGATCATCAAAGGGGCGCTCGATCAGGTGCTGTCGCGCTGCACGCAGGTTGGCGATGTTCCGCTGGACGAGGCGGCACGCAGTCGCATCGCTGCCCGGTTTGAGGCCTGGAGCGCCCAGGGCTTTCGCGTGTTGGGGGTCGCGTCGCGCGGCATCGATGTACGCGCTGAGCCCTATACACGCGACGACGAAGCGGGTCTCAGACTGGAGGGGTTTTTGTTGTTCATGGACCCCCCAAAGGTGGATGTGGCGATCACCTTGCGCGATCTGGCCCGGCGCGGGGTGCAGGTGAAAATGATCACCGGCGACAACCGCCAAGTGGCCAGTCATGTCGCGCAAGCCGTGGGATTGCCCGTGACCCATGTGGTCACCGGACGTGAACTGCTGGCCATGGGCGACGAGGCGCTGTTGCACGCGGTGCACCAGATCACGGTGTTTGCCGAGGTGGACCCCAATCAAAAAGAACGCATCATTCTGGCCCTGCAAAAGACAGGCCATGGGGTCGGCTATATGGGCGATGGCATCAACGATGCGTTGGCCCTGCATGCTGCCGATGTGGGTATTTCGGTGGACACCGCTGTCGATGTGGCCAAGGACGCCGCCGATTTTGTGCTGCTGCGCAAGGACCTGAGCATTCTCAGTTTAGGCATTGATGAAGGCCGGGTGACTTTTGCCAACACGCTCAAATACATCCTGACCACCATCAGCGCCAACTTTGGCAACATGTTCAGCATGGCTGGGGCTTCGTTGATGCTGCCGTTTTTACCTTTGCTGGCTTCTCAGGTCTTGCTCAACAATTTCCTCGCCGACATTCCAGCCACGACCATCGCCAGCGATGCGGTGGATCCCGAATGGGTTGAAAAACCACGCCACTGGGACACGCTGTTCATCCGCAATTACATGATCGTGTTCGGGTTGCTCAGTTCGGTCTTTGATTTTTTGACCTTTGGCGTGTTGTTGTGGGTGTTTCAGGCGGCACCCGAGGCATTCCGGACGGGGTGGTTTCTGGAATCCCTGATGACCGAGCTGGTCATTGCCCTGGTGGTGCGCACACGCCGACCGTTTTACCGCAGCCTTCCAGGCCGTTGGCTGCTGATCACTTCGGCGGGCGTGCTGGCGCTGGCGCTGGCGTTGCCTTATCTGCCGTTCAGTTCGGTGCTTGGCTTTGTGCCCTTGCCTTGGCCCATGCTGCTCGGAGTGATCGGCCTGACCCTCAGTTATGTGGGAGCGGTTGAGTGGGGTAAAAAACAGTTTTACCGGCGTCAGGTCATGGGGAGGGCGGGCCAGCCTTGAGTGCCTGCTTCAGCCTTGGCGCTTGATCTCACGCAACATGAACAGGTACAGACCTTCAACCTTCTCGCGTGCCCACGGGGTTTTGCGCAAAAATTTCAGGCTGGAGCTGACACTGGGCTCGTGTGTGAAGCAGCGCACCGGGATACGCTGGCCCAGCTCATCCCAACCGTAATGGTCGGCCAGTTGCGTGACGATGTTTTCCAGGGTCAAACCGTGCAAAGGATTGCGTGGCTGGGCAGGTGGGAGGGTAGACGTTGGCATGGTGCTATTGTCTTCGCAATGTGGGGCAGGCGGCGTTGATGCAAGCCGGGGCTTGTGTGCGCAAACGCACGGACGCACCCGATGCCATGCCCCAAACTGTCCTCCAAAAGGGCTGGAGGAGACATCCTGACCGACCTTGTTGAAAAACCTGTACATGCATCCTGCACATGCACGGGCAGTGCGTGCGCCAAACAGCCCGGATCACCTGTGGCCCCAGGGTTGGCAAAATAAGCCCAACCATGAACATCCCAAGCCCCCCTTTGACCGACACTCCCCAAGCGACCCGCATCGTGGGTATCGGTGCGTCAGCCGGTGGCTTGGCGGCGATCGAAGAATTTTTGGCCCATGTGCCTGCCCACAGCGGCATGGCTTTTGTGGTGGTGCAACACCGGGCAGCCGACCAGCCAGATTGGCTGGTTGAATTGCTGCGCCGGACCACCGCCATGCCGGTCAAGGCCCTGCAAGAGGCTCAAGTGGCGCAGGCCGATACGGTCTATGTGATGCCTGCCGGGGGCGAGCTGACCGTGCTGCGCGGTTGCCTGCACTTTCGGGCGGTTGCCCGACAGACAGGGCCGCGCTGGCCCATCAACACATTTTTGACCTCGCTGGCTCAGGACCAGGGCGCCCGTGCCATCGGCATCGTGCTGTCGGGCATGGGCAGCGACGGCGTGTTGGGTTTGCAGGCGATTCGCAGTCGAGGCGGCATGACGCTTGTTCAACAGCCTGATACGGCCGAGTTCGGCTCGATGCCCCAAAGTGCCATCGATGCCGGTTGCGTGGATGTGCATGCCCCGGCCAGCGAGTTGCCGGGGCATGTGTTGTCGCGTCTGGTGGCTGTCGGAGCCGATGCGCCTGCGGATGGTCCTCACGGGGACGATTTGCTGGGCCAGGTGTTGGCCTTGTTGCGTGCGCATAGCAAGCACGACATGTCGCTTTACAAGACCAGCACCTTGCAGCGGCGTATCGAGCGGCGCATGGCCGTGCATCAGTTGGACACGATGAGCGACTACATCAGCCATTTGCAAGGCAATCCGCAGGAGCTGGATCTGCTGTTTGCTGAAATGCTGATCGGGGTGACCACCTTTTTTCGCGATGCCGCCGTGTGGTCTGACCTCAAAGAGCAGGTCTTGCCAGGCATGCTGGTGCGACCCGAGCGCGAAGGCCCTTTTCGGGCTTGGGTGGTGGGGTGCTCCACCGGGGAAGAGGCTTACAGCCTGGCCATGCTGTTTCAGGAATGGTTGGACGTGCAGTCTGAGCCGCCGCCAGAGGCTTTTCAGGTGTTCGCCTCTGACCTCAATGCCGAGGCCATTGCCGTGGCCCGCAAGGGTTGGTACAGCGCGCAGGCGCTGGCCAATGTGAGTTCGCGCCGCCGTGAACGGTTTTTCGTGCCGCATGAAGGCGGTTACCTGATCAGTCCGGCCATCCGTGACCGAGTGCTGTTTGCCCGCCATGACGTGATCATCGATCCGCCTTTTACCCGGCTTGATTTGCTCAGTTGCCGCAATGTGCTGATTTATTTCAACGCGGCATTGCAGCGGCGGCTCATGCCGCTGTTCCACTACAGTCTGAGGCAAGGTGGGGTACTTGTGCTGGGCGGGGCCGAGACCGTGGGCCGCTCACAAACCCTGTTCACCACGATCAGTCCCAAATCCCGCATTTACCGCCGCAACGAGTTGCCCTTACAGCCCGGTTCGGTGGAGTTTCCGATCCACCGTTTTACCAAGTCACGCACCGCCGTGCAGGAGATGTCCGTGTCCACCGCCCCCATGAACAATTTGCAATCCCTGGCCGATCAAGCGCTGTTGCAGAACTTTGCGCCGCCAGCAGTGCTGGTCAATGAGGGGGGGGACATCCTCTACATCAACGGGCGCACCGGGCGCTATTTAGAGCCTGCTGCCGGCAAAGCCAACTGGAACATCCATGTCATGGCCCGTCCCGGCATCCGCACTCAGCTGGCCGTGGCTTTGCGCCAAGTGTTCAAAGACCGGGTGCCGGTGGATGTTGCCGGGCTGGCGCTGGAAGCCGATGCCCAACGTAGCCTGACGTTGTCGGTCCATCCCATGGCCGTGCAGTCGACACAAGGGCCAATGGCCATGGTTGTTTTCAGGGAGGTCGAGTTGGCCGCAGCCTCGGCGTCAGGCGATGACGTTGGCCACAGTGGCAACGATGTGGTGCTGACCCGGCAGTTGCAGGCGGCACGCGACGAGATCCAGGCGCTGCGCCACGAGATGCAGACCTCTCGCGCCGATTTGCAGGCGGCCAACGAATCGCTGCAATCGGCGAACGAAGAATTGCAGTCCACCAATGAAGAACTGCAATCGACCAACGAAGAGTTGACGACCTCCAAGGAAGAGGCACAGTCGATGAACGAGGAGTTGCAGACCATCAACGGTGAGCTGCAAAGCAAACTTGATGATTTGTCGCTGGCGCAAAGCGATATGCAAAACCTGCTCAACAGCACCGACATCGCTACATTGTTTTTGGACAATGGGTTGAACGTGCGCCGCTACACTGAGCAGGCCACCAGTATTTTCCATCTGCGCGAAAGCGATGTGGGGCGTCCCCTGAGTGATCTGGCCAGCATCTTGAATTACCCACAACTCAAAACGGACGTCAAGGAAACCCTGCGCACCCTGACGGCCTGCACACAGTCGGTCGAGGCCACCGATGGGCGCTGGTTTTCGGTGCGCATCATGCCGTACCGTACCTTGTCCAACATGATCCAGGGGGCTGTGCTGACCTTTGTCGATGTCACTGTATCCAAAGCACTGGAAATGCGCTTGCGTGAAAGCCAGGACGCACCTGAAACCCGGAGTTGAACGAGATGCCCCATTTGCCCCCCTTGTCGCCGGTTGTGGCGCCCGACTTGCGTGCCCGGGCACACAGTCGCCTCCAGGCCCGAGGTGATGCGGCTGCCAGCCCTGATGCGACCCAGGCCCTGCGTGTGTTGTTTGACTTGGCCTCGTCCACCGAGACGGCCGCTGATGCCCTGGCCTTGTTGCATGAGTTGCAGGTGCACCAGATCGAAATTGACATGCAGACGCAGGAGTTGCGGCGTTCACGTCAGGAGCTGGAGGATGCCTGTGATCAGCAGCAGCTGTTGCAGGACCATTCGCCCAGCGCTCAGCTGGTGCTGGGCGCGCAAGCGCAAGTGCTTTCGCTGAATGTCACCGCACAGGGGTATTGGCCCGGTGGGGCCAACTCGGTGGTGGGGTTGCCACTGGGGATATTCTGGTCGCCAGCCAGTCAGGCGGCCTGGTCAGCCCTGTGCCAATCGGCCCAACTGGAGGGTTTGCCTGTGGCCGACGTCCTGTCCCTGCAGGTGCCCGGGCAAAGCGTGCAGGCCGTGTGTGTTTCGGTGCGACCGCACCCGACACAGCCTGGCTGGTTGGTGCATTGGTTGGCCATGCCGCCCCAGATGTGAAGCCCCGCACAGACGCCCGATCAGTGGCGTTTTAAGCTTTGACTCCGGGCCGGTGGCGGCCTGGTTCATGCTTGAAACCGACAGGACGGACCATGTGCCCAGACCTTACTGAAACTCACCCGGGAACGTGCTCGGTCAGGTGCTTTGGGCAGACCCGCCCATGATGCCCCGGCGGCTCAAGGGCACCGAATTGCGTCGGTGTGTGGATCCGGCCAGCTTGGGCTTTGCAGACACGCGCGACTTGCAGCACCTGCCGCTGCCCTGGATTGGGCAAGAGCGTGCCGAGCTGGCTGCCCGCTTTGGCATGGGGCTGGAAGCGCCCGATTACAACCTGTTTGTGTTGGGTGCGGTGGGCAGTGGCCGCACCACCTTGCTCACGCAGCTGATGCACACGCAAGCGGCCCTGAGGCCCGTGCCGCCAGACCTGTGCTACTTGCACAATTTCGAGGAACCTGAGCGCCCTCATGCCTTGCGCCTGCCTGCTGGGCAGGGGCGTCAGCTGCGCCAACAGATGGGGCAACTGGTCAAGCGCTTGCAGACCGAAATTCCCAAGCGGTTGGCGCAAGACGATTTCAAAGTCGAGGCCAAACGCATCGACAGCGCTTTCAAGGCCGAAGAAGACCGGGGTTATCGGGCGCTCAGCGCTTATGCCCAGGCCCATCACTTTGCTTTGATGCGTGACGAAGGGCACATGGTGTTCACTTTGCGCGACGACCAGGGTGAGCCCGTCACGGCGGGCAAGGCCATGGCCCTGAGCCCACAGCAGCGGGCCGACATCGACTCAGCCGAAGACGCCCTGCGCAGCGAAATCAGCCGCCATCTGAACAACGTGCGTGCTCTGGAGCGCGTGCGCAATGAAGGTCTGACGGCTTTGCGTCGTCAGACCCTGATGCCTTGGCTCGAACACGAGGTGCAGCAAATCCGCCAGGCATTCGCCTTGTCCGATGCGCCGGATGTGGCGGTGCGCATGAGGCTTTTTCTGGAACAGGTGCAACACTGTGTGCTGGACCAATTGGCCTTGTTCGAGCCCAATGCGGAAGATGAAGACGCCCGGTTGCAAGCGTTGATGCAGCTGCTGTCTTTGCTTGGCGTGAATGTGGCGGTTGACAACCACGCCCTGCAAGGTGCGCCTGTGATCGTGGAAGACAACCCGGTGTTTCGCAGCCTGTTTGGCAGCATTGAATATGTCTCGGACGGCAGCGAACTGACCACCGATTTTTCGCACATCCGGGCAGGCAGCCTGCTCAAGGCCCATGGGGGGTTTTTGATGCTGCACCTGCGTGACTTGCTGGCCGATGTGCCTGTTTGGGAAAAGCTGCGCCGCTTCATGCGCCATGGAAGGTTGCAGATCGAGGAACCCGGCACGGTTTACGCACCCATGGCTGCCGTGTCGCTGGAGCCCGAGGCCGTGGATGCGCAAGTCAAGATCGTGCTGGTCGCTTCGGTGGACGAATACTATGTTTTGCAGGAGGCGGATCCCGAGTTCGCTCGGCGCTTTCGCTGCAAGGTGGACTTTGCAGAGAGTTTCCGCGCCACATCGGAGTCGGCTCAGGCCACGGCGGTGTTCGTGGCCCACACGTGCCAGCGCATGAGGCTGCTGCCTTTTTCGGCAGCGGCGGTGGCGATTCTGATTGAAGACAGCCACCGCCAGGCGGGGGATCAGACCCGTCAGAGCGCGATCTTTGCGAACACCGAAGCCTTGGTGACAGAGAGTTGCGCACTGGCGCGACATCGGTCTGCATCTGTGGTGGACGCCGCTGATGTGCTGGCTGCACAGCAGGCACGCACCCACCGCATGAATTACCCCGAGCAGCGGTTGCAGGACAGCCTGATCGATGGCGAGCGTCTGCTGGCCGTGACCGGAGTGCAGGTGGCTCAGGTCAACGGCCTGACGGTGGTCGATCTGGGCGATTACCGTTTTGGCTTTCCCGTGCGTGTGACGGCCCGTACCTACGCAGGTGAAGAGGGTTTGCTCAACATCGAGCGTGAAGTCGAGTTGTCGGGACCCATCCATGACAAGGGCGTGTTGATCCTGCACAGCCATTTGTCGGCTTTGTTTGCCCACATTGCACCCCTGGCCATGAATGCGGCGGTGGTGTTTGAGCAGGAATACAGCGGCGTGGAAGGTGACTCTGCATCATGTGCCGAGTTTTATGCCGTGTTGTCGAGTTTGTCGGGCCTGCCTTTGCGTCAGGGCATTGCAGTCACCGGTGCGGTCAACCAGCACGGTGAGCTGCTGCCGGTGGGCGGCATCAATGAAAAGATTGAAGGCTACTTTCGCAGCTGTCAGGCGCTGGGGCTTGATGGCCAGCAAGGCGTGCTCATGCCCAGCCGCAACTGCCGCCACCTGATGCTGGATGCGACAGTGGTGCAGGCCGTGACCCAGGGACGCTTTCACATCCATGTGGCCGATCGGGTGGGGCAGGGCATGGCTTTGCTGACGGGTCTGCCGTTTGGCGAACTCGGCCCGGGTGGTTATCCGCCCGACACGGTGCTGGGCCATGCGCAAAAGACGCTGCAACGCTTTCGCCATGCCTGTGCTTTCATTGACCCGCACCACTCGCCCGTGCGGGAGCGCAAGCGCCGTCAAAGTTGAGGTTTCGGCGGCTACCCGTTTCATGCGATTTACTGGTTTGGCTGTAGGACAGGTGATGGTTTCAGGGGATTTTGGCCGGGCCACAGGCCACCTATTCTGGGTACACGATGAAGCCCGCGCAGTGCGTGGCATTCCCCCACAACAAAGGATGCTGTGATGTGTATTGATCTTGTGCTAGCCGATCCCCATCCGGTCATGCTCGATGGCCTGGCGCATGGTTTTGAGGGGGCGTCAGATTTTTCGGTCAAGGCCGCTGTGCGAACGGGCGATGATGCGCTCCAAGCCGTGCGCCAGTTCCGTCCCCATGTGCTGGTGATGGATTTGTCGCTGGCACATCGCAGTGGCTTGTCGGTGATTGAAGAGATGCAAACCGAAGCTTCATCCACGCGCCCCGTCGTGTTCACGGGCGCCCCGATTGGTGAAGTGTTGCGTGCGATCGACATGGGCGTGCCAGGCTTGGTCTCCAAAGACAAATCTCGCCAGGTCCTGGCGCGCTGCATCAAGTCGGTTCACGATGGAGGCAAGTGGCTGGACCGTGACCTGACCATGAAGTCAATGTCGCTGCTGCTGGAGCAACAAAAAAAGAACAGTCAGGCCTCACAGCTGTTGACCCCGCGTGAGCTGACCGTGGCTCGCATGGTGACCGAAGGCTTGCCCAACAAAAAGATCGCCAGCAAATTGTTCATCAGCGAAGGCACGGCCAAGCTGCACCTGCACCACATCTACCAAAAGCTCAATTGCCCGGGCCGCATGTCGCTGCAACGCTTCATGCAAGAGCACGGTTTGTTGTGAGCTGGCTCACTGCAGTTTTCATTACCCCACAGGACACACCATGACCCATGCCCACGAACCCTTGGATGCCGCATATGCCCAGCACATTGCCGACCATTACCAGCGTGCATCCGAAGAGCTGTTGTACGCCTACCAGCGCAACAAAGAGGCTTCGCGCCATCATGAAAGTGGCGCGTTCAAGGCGGCCTTGCACCATGCCAAGCTGTCACGGCACCATTCTTTCAATGCCCACGAACACCTCAAAGAAGCTCTGCAGATCAGCGAAAAGATGAACGCCTTGTTGGTGGGGGGCGACCATCGTCCGGGGGATGCAGGTTCGCGATTTCAATGAGTCAAGTCGTTGCCAAAAAACTGAAAAATATCAGCACCTTATGTACTTCACCGCACACAGTTTTTTGCGTCCGTTCCTTACACTTTTCATCAGGACAGGGAACCATGGTCTGGCCGCAGAGGTGAATCCACAACACCCCAGGCTTGTTTCAGAACCGTCATCGGCCTCCTGGGCCTCAGACAGAAGGAATCCACATGTCCATTCGACTCTTGCTCTCTTCCAAGCACAAAGTGGTGTCTGAAGGCATTGCGGCGGTCTTGCGCACCCACCCAGACATTCACCTGGTCGGCATGGCCGACAGCCAGGACAGCACGCAACAGCTGTGCGATTTCGCCAAGCCCGATGTGGTGTTGATTGGCACGCAATCGCACGATGCCCGCAACCTGGCCTTGATGCAACAGATCGCGAGCCAGCAGCCGGCGTGCCACATGGTGGTGTTTTCGGCCGACGCTGACCGCAATTCGGTCATGGAAATTCTGGACGCCGGGGCCAAGGCGTATGTGTGTACCACCAGCACCATTGACGAGTTGCTGGCCGCCATCCGGGCCGCAGCCGCCGGGCGGGTGTACCTGTGTCAGGCCGCCGCCAACGAGATGATGGAAAGCGTGCGCAAGGCCCGTTCCGGGGACATGGCTGTGCGCAACCCGCTGGGCGACCGCGAAGGCCAGGTGTTGCGCTTGATTGCCGATGGTTATTCGTCCAAGGAAATTGCGCGCAACCTGCACATCGCACCCAGCACGGTGGAGGTCCACCGGCGCAACATCATGCGCAAGGTGGGCCTGCACAAAGTGGCCGATCTGACCCGTTACGCCATCCGCAACCAGATGGTTTCGGTCTGAGAGGTGACCCCGCCCGCTCAGGCGGGTGGGGTTTGTAGTCGTGCATAGGCGTGCTGTACCACGTCGTAGCATTCACATGTCCGTGTATGCAGTGCAGCCCGGTCTTTGACCGTGATGCGGCCACGGGCGTAATCGATGACCCCTTCTTTCATCAGCCGTGAAGCGGCGAGCGTCACACCTTCACGGCGCACTCCCAGCAAGTTGGCCATCAACTCCTGTGTCAGAAAAATCGTCGGGCGGTCTTGCCTGTCCAGCGTGAACAGCAGCATGCGGCACAGTTGCTCTTCCAGGCTGTGGTGCTGGCGGCAGACACTGATTTGGGCCATCTGGGAGATCAGGGCTTGGGCAAAACCCAAAATGATTTGTTGCACCCGCATGTCTTGTTGAAAACTGGCCAGCACCGCATCCAGCCGCAGTCGGACAGCAGCGCCACCTGTTTGCACGAGTGCCCGGTTGGTCGTCTGGCGTGCCCCCATGATCTGGTAAAGACCCACCAGACCTTCTCGTCCGGTCATGGACACCTCAGTGCTGGCCCCGTTTTCGAGCAGATGGACCCACGACACGATGCTGGAAATCGGAAAATAAATGTGGCTCAACGTGCCACCTTGTTCGCAAATCACCTGGCCCAGCGGCAATTCAACGAATTCAAAAAAAGGTTCCCAAGTCCGAAAAACCGATTCAGGCAGCGAATCTAGGATGAGATTTTTCCGAGAGTGTCTCTGCATTTATAAATTTCATGAATTTGACAATTCAAATTTATCAGGGTTTTCCGCAGGGCTGTGTACGTTGTCGCACACAGATGACCTGTTTTGGTGCATTTGCAACGGTTTTGATCCGAATCCAAATCGCGCCGCTGTTGCGCGCCAGGGGTCTCAAACGCCCTGGATCTGCCGTGCCAAGGCCTCGGCCACCTTGATGCCGTCCACCCCGGCTGACAAGATGCCTCCGGCGTAACTGGCCCCTTCGCCAGCCGGGTACAGACCCCGGGTGTTGATGCTCTGGAAGTCGTCACCCCTTGGGATTTTCAACGGCGACGAGGTGCGCGTTTCCACCCCGGTCATCACCGCGTCGGCCATGTCATAGCCCTTGATCTTGCGGCCAAAGACCGGCAATGCCTCGCGCATGGCGGTCACTGCATAGTCGGGCAGCACCTGGGCCAGATCGGTCAGCTTCACGCCCGGTTTGTAAGACGGTGCCACGCTGCCCCAGGTGGTCGATGCGCGCTGCGCCAGAAAGTCGCCCACCAGCTGGCCAGGGGCTTCGTAGTTGGCACCGCCCACTTCAAAAGCCCGACTTTCAAGCTGGCGTTGCAACACGATGCCCGCCAGTGGATGAACTGAAGGCGGCTGCCGGCGTGAAAAGGCCATCGCTTCCTGCGCCAATGACTTGCCGTCGGCATCGCCAAAGGCGGCTTGCCAGGCGGCGGGCTCCAGCGGGTAATCGGGCGGGTCGATGCCCACCACCATGCCCGCATTGGCATTGCGTTCGTTGCGCGAGTACTGGCTCATGCCGTTGGTGACCACACGGCCAGGTTCACTGGTGGCCGCCACCACGGTGCCGCCAGGGCACATGCAGAAGCTGTAAACCGCCCGTCCGTTTTGCGCGTGGTGCACCAGCTTGTAGTCGGCCGCACCCAGCAGCGGGTGGCCTGCATGGCGACCCCAGCGGGCCTGGTCAATCACACTTTGCGGGTGCTCGATGCGCACACCGATCGAAAAAGCCTTGGCTTGTAGCGCCACCCCACGACGGTGCAGCACCAAAAAAGTGTCGCGTGAGCTGTGGCCCAGCGCCAGCACCACATGCCGGGCGGGCAGCACATGGCTTTGCCCGGTGGCCTGGTTGAGCACGTGCAGGGCGGTGAT
>Ga0228702_1001038_pt1 | contig 18928 bp, 15 predicted proteins | sample McNCre217_Aug_MG_2_FD_178018 | JGI IMG/M metagenome (GOLD analysis project Ga0228702, IMG submission 178018) | Freshwater microbial communities from McNutts Creek, Athens, Georgia, United States - 20-17_Aug_MG | ecosystem: Environmental > Aquatic > Freshwater > Creek | place: USA: Georgia... | reverse complement strand
ACCCTGATGCGGTCTGCCGCCTGCATAGACCGCCGCCGCGCATCAAGGGTCGCTTCTTCCCCTGGCAGCGGGTCCAACTTGTCCAACTCGGCAACAGCATGGCGCAGAAAATCTTCTTCGACCTGCGCCCGATCCAGCACTGTTTGCGCCAAGGCCAGCGCATCACGCGCCTGCGCCTGTGCCCGCCACGCCGCCCGCACCGCAGCGACATCAGCCACCGCAAAGCTATCCAGCAGCGCTCTGTGACCGCGTGGGTTCAACAGCCCACGGTCATCATGTTGCCCGTGCAGTTCAACCAACGTGTCCGACAACTCGCGCAAGACTTCGCCCGACACCCGCCGATCATTTATAAAAGCCGTCTTGCGCCCATCAGCGGTATTCACCCGCCGCAAGATCAACTCGTCTGGGTCTGCAAAACCCGCCTCGGTCAAAACCGCCCGCGCGGGGTGCCCGACGGGCAAGTCGAACTCTGCCACAACTTCGCCCTGCGCGGCACCGGCGCGCACCAGTTCCGCACGACCGCGCCAGCCCAGAACAAACCCCAAAGCATCCAGCAAAATCGATTTGCCAGCGCCGGTTTCCCCGGTCAACACGTTCAACCCCGGAGCAAACTCAAGGGTAAGCCGGTCGATGATCAACACATCGCGGATATCAAGACTGCGCAGCATGAACCGACCCGTCGAATGCGCTTAGGCGCATCTGCCTCACATCCATTCGCCTTTGATCATTTGGCGATACACCGTCGCCAGCCAGTTCGAACCTTTGGCTTCAGGCGCAAGGCCCTTTGCCTTCAGCAGACGGAAGCTGTCGTCATAGAACGGGCTGGACTGATAGTTATAGCCCAAGATCGCGCCTGCGGTCTGTGCCTCGTCGGTCAGACCCAGCGCAAGGTAGCATTCCACCAGCCGGTGCAGCGCCTCTGCGGTCTGCGATGTGGTCTGGAAATCCTGCACCACCGAGCGGAACCGATTGATTGCCGCCGTGTAGTTGCCCCGCTTCAGGTAATAGCGGCCAATCTCCATGTCCTTCGCCGCAAGATGGTCGAAGGCCATGTCAAACTTCAGCGTGGCCGATTTGGCATATTCGCTGTCGGGATACTGTTCGATCACAACGCGCAATGCCTGCAACGCCTGATAGGTCAGCCCCTGATCGCGGCCAACTTCGTCGATCTGGTCATAGTAAGACAGCGCCAGCAAGAATGCCGCATAGGCCGCATCTTCTTCGCCCGGATAGAAATCCAGATACCGCTGCGCCGCGATCCGCGCTTCTTCATATTTCTTGTATTTATGCAGCGTGAACGCCTGCATGATCAGCGCGCGCTTGGCCCATTCCGAATAGGGGTAAAGCCGCTCTACCTCTTGGAAATACGTCAAGGCAGAGTCTTTCTTCGCCTTCTTGTTTTCCAACTCAAGCTCGCCACGCTTGTAAATCTGCTCGGCGGTCATCGCATCAAGGGATTCTTCTTGCGCCTTCTGGCCTGCACACCCTGCAAGTGCGCCCACCAGAACCGCGATGCACAGCATCCGCAGCGTTTTACCCGCACGGACTTCTCTGCCCGACATTCCGCCTGCCATCTTCCGCCTACCCCATTTGCCGCGCCGAAGACCCCGGACTGGGGGTCACGCTCACCGCGCTTTGGCCTCTCGTAGCACAGAAAAATCCAAGGCGCAAAACGGCTTTCACCATATCAGAAATGGTTTTGGCTGTGCGACCTTAGGCGCGCATCGGCAGATCGCCACGATGCACGCCAATCCCCGGCAATTTTCCGCCGGTCAAGCCTTCACAACTTACTGCGGCCCATGCGCCCGGCGTAGCAAACAACTTGCGCAGCAGCCGGTTTGTCATCGCATGGCCCGCCCGAACACCGGTGTAGCGCCCCAAAATCGGTGCGCCAGCCAGCGCCAGATCGCCCAAGGCATCCAACATTTTGTGACGAACCGGTTCGTCCTTGTGGCGCAAACCACCCGGCGACAACACTTTCTCGCCATCAAACACCACGGCATTTTCCAATGTGCCGCCCAAGGCCAGCCCACGTTCGCGCATCGCGATCACATCGGCATTACGACAAAACGTGCGGCTGTCCGACAGTTCCCGCACAAACGCACCATTGGCCATGTTCAGCCGCTTGGCCTGGCGACCAATCGCCTTTTCTTCAAAGTCGATGCAGAAGTCGATTTCCAGCATGTCAGACGGTTCAAGCCGCGCAACGGCCTCGCCGTCCTGCACTTCCACCGCCCGCAACACCCTAATGGCCATAACTGCGGCGTCTTGCACCACAATACCCGCGTTCAGAAACCCTTCGACGAACGGCGCAGCAGAACCATCAAGGATTGGCACTTCCGGGCCGTCAATTTCGATCAAAGCATTGTTGATCGCAGAGCCGGCCAAGGCCGCCATCACATGTTCAATGGTTGAAACGCTTGCCCCAGCGGCATTGGCCACCAGTGTGCACAGCTTTGACGGCACAACCGCATCCCAAATCGCCGCGATCCGCGCATCTTGCCCCACCAGATCCGAACGCAGAAACCAGATCCCGCTGTCGACCGGCGCCGGATGCACCTTCATCGTCACGGCAGCACCAGAGTGCAGACCGAAACCGGTGAAGACAGCCGTGGTTTTCAGCGTGTGTTGCAACATATTTCTCCAAGATGGGCCAGATTGGCCAAATCTCTGACCGCATGATTAACTAAGTCGCCAAACGGTTTTGCTCAACTCACAGATTGTGACCAAGTGTAACAGGAAATTAACCTGATAAAACACTGCGTTAAAATGCAAAAAAAGCCCGGATCGCTCCGGGCCTGTTACACATCGTATGCGTCCTAAATTCGCCGACTCAGTTTGCCTGACGCCGCAGGAACGCCGGGATCTCGATACGCTCTTGATCGGCAGACAGTTCTTGTTCGTCATCATAAGAGGTCACTGGCGGCTGCTGACGACCGCCGACCGGGCGCTCTTGCGCCGGCTCTGCATGGCCGCCGGCCATACGGTTGATCAGGCTGCCGATGCCAAAGCGCGGACGCTCTGCGGGTTTTGCGGGTGCGGCCTGGGCACGCTGCGGCTGTTGGACGGGCTGACGGGCTGCTGCGGCCTGTTGCGCGGGTGACTTCGAAACAGCGGCCTGCAGACGAGCCAACGCTTCTGGCGAAGGCGTTCCAGCCGAGCGCGGGCGCGGTGCCACAAAGCTCCCGGCGTCAGCCTCCAACGCCGCCGAAGGGGTCTGCGTACGCGCTTGTTGCGGCTGCGGCGCCGGGCGATACGCCGGCGGCGGCAACTCGCCGTCCATCATATGGTCGTGGTCTTGGGCCGGTTGAAAGCTGGGTTGCTGAAACATGTCCTGCATCGGCTGTTGCGGTGCGGGCTGCGGGGCCGGAGCAGCCGCAACAGGCGTCGCCATTGGCGAAACCGTCACACGCGATTCGGGCGCAGGCTGAGCCGAAGGCGCAAGCGGCGCATCCATGCGGCGGCGCGTTACCGGAACTTCAGCGCGATTCTGGCTAACGTCGATGCCGGTCGCCACCACGGAAACCCGCAGCGTGCCTTCCATCGTGGTGTCCAAAGTCGAACCAACGATGATGTTTGCGTCCGGATCAACCTTTTCGCGGATGATGTTGGCAGCTTCGTCCAGTTCGAACAGCGTCAGATCATAGCCGCCGGTGATGTTGATCAGCACACCCTTGGCACCATGCAGGCTGATTTCATCCAGCAGCGGGTTTGCGATTGCTTTTTCGGCGGCTTCAACGGCGCGGTTTTCGCCCGTTGCTTCGCCGGTGCCCATCATGGCCTTGCCCATCTCATCCATCACTGCGCGCACGTCCGCGAAGTCAAGGTTGATCAAGCCAGGGCGAACCATCAGGTCGGTCACGCCTTTAACGCCCTGATACAGCACGTCATCCGCCATCGCGAAGGCTTCGGTAAAGGTGGTGCGTTCGTTAGCCAGACGGAACAGGTTCTGGTTCGGAATGATAATCAGCGTATCAACGACCTTTTGCAGGGCAATGATGCCTTCTTCTGCCTGTTTCATCCGCTTGTTGCCTTCGAACTGGAACGGCTTGGTCACGACACCAACCGTCAGGACGCCCAATTCGCGCGCAGCCTGCGCGATGATCGGGGCTGCACCTGTGCCGGTGCCGCCACCCATGCCAGCGGTGATGAAGCACATATGTGCGCCCGCCAGATGATCAACGATTTCTTCGATGGTTTCTTCGGCAGCGGCAGCGCCAACAGTCGGACGCGCGCCCGCCCCAAGACCTTCGGTTACTTTAAGACCCATCTGGATCTTTGCGGTGGCTTTGCTTTGCTGCAAGGCCTGCGCATCGGTGTTGGCGACAACGAACTCGACCCCTTCAAGGTTCTTGTCGATCATGTTGTTGACGGCGTTGCCACCGGCCCCACCAACGCCAAACACCGTGATGCGCGGCTTCAATTCTTCGCGCGCAGATGCCATGATCAAGTTCAATGCCATTTTTCTATCCGCCTGTTCTTATACGCGGGCTGCCGCCGCAGGTTGCCGTTTCGGTCTGCCGCACCTGTCCCGAAGTGCGGATTGCCGAATTATCCTCGATTCTATCCACAGATAGATCGGAGGTCACGCAAAAAAGACACATGCCCCACAAAATATGGGGCTATGTGAAACAATTTCAGCGGTATTTCGCCAAAGGCGCAGGATTTAGCGGCTTACCAGTTGTCTTTGAACCACCGGAAGGCCCGCTTTAGCGACCGCGCCGGGTAGCGCTCGGTCGGAATATCGAAATCCCACCACTCATCTTGCGGATGTGCCGCGAACAGGCACAGCCCGACCGCGCTGGAAAACGCGGCCCCCGTGGCGGCTTGCGGCAAACCCTGCACCCGCAGCGGCCGCCCCATCCGAACGCGCTGGCCCAAAATCCGGCTGGCCAGCCCATCCAACCCCGGGATCTGGCTTGCGCCGCCCGTCAGCACGATTTGCTGGCTTGGCAAGCTGTCAAAACCCGCCACATCCAGCCGCGCCCGCACTTCTTCCAGAATTTCTTCAACCCGCGGCCGCATGATCCCGATCAACTCGGTCCGGCTGATCTGACGGCGGTCTTTTTCCCAATCACCAGAATCGCCGCCCATCTCGATCATCTCGCGATCATCCATGCCGGTGGCATGCACGCCGCCGTGCTTGGTCTTGATCCGCTCTGCCACCACCAACGGCACCTGCAGCCCCTTGGAGATGTCTGAGGTCACATGATCGCCACCCATCCGAACCGAGTCGGCAAAGATCATGTGCTTCTTCATGAAAATCGAAATGCCGGTGGCCCCGCCGCCCATATCAACGCAGGCGGCACCAAGTTCCTGCTCGTCCTCGACCAGCGACGAAATCCCGGAAACATAAGCTGAAGAGGCAATCCCCGCCAATTCAAGGTCGCAGCGCTTGATGCAGTACAGCAGGTTTTGCACCACCGACGCATCAACCGACAGCATATGCATATCGCAAGCCAAGCGGTGCCCGATTTGCCCGCGCGGATCGCCAAGGCCAGAGCGGTGGTCCAGCGCAAAGTTCACCGGCTGCGCGTGCAGAATTTCGCGCCCATCGCCAAAATCCGGCACGTCGCAAGCCGACAGTACGCGGGCCACGTCTTGTTCGGTCACCACCGAATCCTGCAATTCCCACTCACCCGCCAAGCCATAGCTGCGCGGCTCGGCGCCAGAGAAGCAGGCAATCACGTGGTCAACGCGCACGTTCGCCATTTTCTGCGCCGCCTGCACGGCTGTCCGAATGGCGCGTTCGGTTTCGTTCATAACCGCGATTTCGCCAAAACGCACCCCGCGCGACCGCGTGGTTGCAGCACCTATCACCTTGAAGCTTGACTGCCCCGCCATCGGCCCCACGCCGTCGGCATCGCGTTCGGCTTCGAACCCGTCGAACTTCAGCACCAGACAGGCGATCTTCGAGGTGCCCACATCCAGAATGGCCACCACCCCACGCTGCATCGCCGCACGACGCATGTTCCGCATGGCCCGTTGGGATTGATACAGATCGGTCATAGGTTGTTCTCCGCCACCGGTGCCAGCCCTTGCGCGCGACGGACTTCGTTCATAGCGAACGGAGCCAGCCGAATTGCCGGGCGATCTTGATTTCTAAGGTCAATTGAAAGGATATCTCTGTCCAACAGCTTTTCGGCCTGATCCAGCGCCAACAAACGCTCAACCGCGGCCACCGGCCCAGCAGCCGGCAATAAAATGCGCTGATCGCGGTCCAAAACCAGATCCCAGCGCCGGTCCCCAACCCGAACCAGCCCGCGCACGCGCTTTGCAATCGGCTGGGCAGCGTCAAAAACTGCCAGCGCCTCGTCCATGGCCTTGTCAGCGCCCTCGCCTGCCACCAAGGGCAGATCCGCCCGGTCGCCACGCGCCACCAAACCGGCCACCCGATGCCCCGTGGCATCCAACAGTTGCAGGCCAGCGTCGGTGCGCCACACCACCGCAGGATCACGCTCTTTCAGCACCACCTGCAGCACACCGCCCGACCGCACGCGTAGCTCTGCCGAAGCAACGGCGTCCAGCGACTCTGCCTTTGCCCGCAGCACGTCCATATCCAGATCAAACGACGATTGCGGCAGTTTCAGCGCCAGCTTAGCACGCACTGCATCCGAAAGATCGCGCGAGGCGCCTTCGATTGACAACAAGCTGACCCGAAACTCGGGGCGCTGTTCGAATTTGGTGCGCAGATCGACAAAGCTTTGCACAATGGCAGCGCGCCGCACATCGCTGTGCAAAACCGCCAGCGACAGCACCCCAACCAAAGCAACCGGCAAGCCCACCCGAAACAACACCCGAAACACCGGCGTCAGCCAAAGCCGCTGCATGCGGTATTGCCACCGCGTCGGTGCAGGATCGCGCCGCACATGGGCTTGGCGTGGCACCTGGCGGCCCGCGACCGGACGACCTAGCGATTGCATGACGCGTCCTCCACCATCCAAGCGCAAAGATCAGGGAACGAAATCCCGCAATATGCCGCCTGTTCGGGCGCAAGCGAGGTCGGGGTCATGCCGGGCTGGGTGTTGGTTTCCAACAAGATCAAGCCGTCCAGCCCGCGCGCCTCGTCCCAGCGAAAGTCGGTCCGGCTTACCCCGCGGCACCCCAACGCACGGTGAGCACGCAAGGCATAATCCAGACAGGCTTGGGTAATCTCTGTGGGCAGCACCGCTGGCAAAACGTGCCGCGACCCGCCGGTTTTGTACTTGGCGTCAAAGTCATACCAGCCGTCGGTGATAATATCGGTGACGCACAACGCGCGATCGCCCATCACCGTGCAGGTCATCTCGCGCCCCGGCGCATAGGTTTCCACCATCACCGTTTCGGGCATGGTTTCAGCCAAACGCGGCGCATTGGCACCTTCGCGCACGATATAGACGCCCACCGAAGACCCTTCGTTGTTGGGCTTCACGACATAGGGCGGCGGCAGAACATGCGCCTTGGCCACATCTTCGCGCAGCGCCAGAACGCTTTGCACAATCGGCAGACCAGCAGCGGCGTAAACCTCTTTCGCCTTGGCCTTATCCATCGCCAAAGCCGACGCCAGAACACCCGAATGGGTATACGGAATCCGCAACCATTCCAGAATTCCCTGAACGCAGCCGTCCTCGCCCCAACGACCATGCAAGGCGTTGAAACAGACATCAGGTTGAATTTCGGCCAAGCGTACCGGCAGATCGGGGCCGCAATCGACCTCGACAACCGTGAATCCTGCCTCCCGCAACGCTGCGGCGCATGCGCGCCCAGAGACCAGTGAGACTTCCCGCTCTGCGGAAGGCCCACCCATCAACACCGCTACTTTGGAGGCTGCTCTGCTCGAACCGCCCGCCATTTACTGCCTCATCCAGACCTTTTTCGGCCCGTGATATTGTTATTTATGCAGACCTTACGCCGACCCGCATGATTTCCCACTCTAGCGTGATCCCGCTGTGTTGGAAAACCCTTTTTCGTACTTCCTCGCCTAAATCTTCCAGATCGGCGGCAGTCGCCCCTCCAGCGTTGATCAGAAAGTTCGAATGCATCGGGCTCATCTGCGCGCCGCCAATCTTTGCGCCCCGCATCCCGGCGTCATCAATCACTTTCCAGGCCTTCAATTCATGGCTGTCGTCGGCGCGGCCCGTGCTGGAATGTCCAACGGGATTGCGGAAAGTTGATCCGGCCGATCGATCCTTGGTCGGTTGGCTTGCATCGCGCTTGGCAATTTGATCCAACATCCGCGCCTCTAGCGCCGCCGGATCACCGGCCTTGGCCCGAAACGTGGCCGCAACCACCACCCACCCGTCAGGCAGGCGGCTTTGCCGATATGCCAGATGCAACTCTGCGGCAGGCAGTTCTACCACCGCGCCTGTTCGCGTCACACAGCGCACCGAAAGCAAATGATCCGCCACATAGGACCCGTAGCAGCCCGCATTCATCCGAACCGCGCCGCCAATACTGCCGGGAATGGTGCGCAAGAAGGTCAGGTCCAACCCCGCCTCGGCAGCCTTGCGCGCCACATGCGCATCCAGCGCAGCCGCCCCCGCAACAACCGTATCACCTTGAATTTCAATGGTATTAAAACCACGCCCCAGCCGAATGACCACCGCATGCAGCCCGCCGTCACGCACGATCAGATTGCTGCCAACCCCCATCGGAAACACCGCAACTTTCGGGTCCAACGCCGCAAGAAAATCACAAAGATCCGCCTCGTCTGCTGGCTGAAACAACCAATCCGCCGGGCCGCCAACCCGCAACCAAGTCAAATCAGCCAAGGGCCGATGTTCGGTCAAAACGCCACGCACCGTAGGCATCATGCTTTCGCCCCTTCCCCCAAACGCACCAACGGCAGCCAGCCGCCACTACGAACGCAATCTGTTAGTGACCAGCCTTAACCGCAAGCCCCAAGGCGCGGCGCAGCATATACGCAAGCGGACGACGAAACATCGACGCAAATGCAAATGCCGCAAAGGCCAGCCACAGCCAGCCATGCTCTAGCCCGATCCACAGCAACAACACCGGCGCCACCACCAGCAACGTGAAACCCGGCACCATCTGGCGGTGCATCGGCAAAAGCGCCGTCACGGTGGCGGCAACCACCCACAAACACCCCAACAACAGTGGCAAGCTCATGCCATCAGTCCCGAAGCTTTGCGGGCAACGCATTCGCCCAACCCGAAATCGACCCTGCGCCCAAGCACACGAACAGATCGCCCGGACGCGCCTGCTCCTTGAACAACCGCGCCAGATCCGCCTCGTCAATCACCGCGCGGGCATGACGATGGCCATGAGCGATCAGCCCCGCCACAAGATCATCACGGCTTGCGCCAACGATAGGCTCTTCGCCAGCGGAATAGACGTCGGCAATTCCCACAACATCCGCCTCATTGAAGCAGGTGCAGAATTCTTCGAACAGGCTGTGCAGGCGGCTATAACGGTGCGGCTGATGCACGGCGATCACCCGCCCCTTGGTCGCCTGTCGCGCCGCCTTCAGCACCGCTGCAATTTCCACCGGATGGTGACCGTAATCGTCGATGATGGTCACGCCGTTCACTTCGGCAACCTTGGTGAAGCGACGGTTTACTCCGGCAAAGCTGGCCAATGCGTCGCGGATTTGGTCTTTCTTCATGCCCAGATGCCGCGCGACGGCAATCGCCGACAGCGCATTTGACACGTTATGATCACCGGGCATCGGCAAGGTGCAGCCATCAATCACCGCGTCTTTGCCTTCGTTTTGCAAAGCCACATCGAAATGCGCCACGCCGTTTTCAAAGCGCAGGTTCACGGCGCGCACATCGGCCTGCGCATTGAATCCAAAGGTCACAATGCGGCGGTCGGTCACCTTGCCAACCAACGCCTGCACTTCCGGATGGTCGGTGCAGCACACCGCCAGCCCATAGAACGGCACGTTCGATACAAAGTCCAAAAAGCCTTTGCGCAGATTATCAAAGGTGCCCCAATGTTCCATATGTTCGGGGTCGATGTTGGTCACAATGGCAATAGTTGCAGGCAACCGATTGAACGATCCGTCGGATTCGTCAGCCTCAACCACCATCCATTCGCCCGCGCCCGCCCGCGCGTTCGATCCATAGGCGTGGATCACACCGCCGTTGATCACCGTCGGGTCAAACCCGCCCTTATCCAGCAGCGTGGCCACCATAGTTGTCGTCGTGGTTTTGCCATGCGTACCCGCAACCGCGATATTGCTGCGCAACCGCATCAGTTCGGCCAACATCTCGGCCCGCCGCACCACCGGCAACTTCTTGCGCCGCGCTTCTTCCAGTTCGGGGTTGCCCTTCTTGATGGCAGAAGAAATCACCACCACCGCCGCGTCGCCGATATTTTCGGCACGCTGGCCTTCAAACACCTGCGCGCCCAACGACACCAGCCGATCAGTGATCTTGCTGGCCTTCGCATCCGACCCCTGCACCCGATAGCCCAAGGTCATCAACACCTCGGCAATGCCAGACATGCCAATCCCACCGATCCCCACAAAATGGATCGGCCCCAGTTCCATCGGAAGTTTCGTCGCATTCATCGTCTAATTCCTAACTCGCCAAAGTCTCGACCAAAGCCACCAACCGCGTGGTCGCATCCGGCCGCCCTTGCGCCAGCGCGTTGCGCGCCATTGTCGCCGCCGCAGCCGGATTTCCAAAGATCGCTGCCATCTGCGTGGCAAGCGTCGGCGCGTCAAGCAGGTTTTCCGGGATCAGCACTGCAGCACCGGCCGCCACCAAACCCCGCGCGTTCGCGCTTTGGTGATCGCCGGTTGCCGCCGCAAAAGGCACCAGAATCGAAGGCCGACCGATCACTGAAATATCGGCAACCGATGATGCCCCCGACCGGCTGACCACAAGCTGCGCTTCAGAAAGCCTCCGCGGAATGTCACTGAAAAACGGCTCAACCTCGGCCCGCACGCCAGCTGCAGCATAGGCTTCGACCACCATCGCCAGATCTTCTGACCGCGCTTGATGCGCCACCCGCAAATGGTGCCGCACTGCTTGCGGCAATGCCGCAACGGCCGCTGGCACCACCTGCGACAGCACGCGCGCGCCTTGTGATCCGCCGATAACCAGCAGTTCCATCGGATACTCGCCGGGTTCAATATAGCCCGCGCCCGCCCGCTCCAACACCGACGCGCGCACTGGGTTGCCGGTATGTTCGCCAGTCACGCCTTGCGGCAAAACCGTTGGCCAAGTGCCACAGGCAACCTTGTCGGCGCGCTTGGCAAAGATCTGGTTGACCCGCCCCAAGACGCCATTCTGTTCATGGATCATCCGTGGCCGCCGCAGCACCCAAGCCGCCGTCAGCGCCGGGATCGACGGATACCCGCCAAAGCCCACCACCACCGCAGGCTTGTCGCGCACCATTGACCAAAGCGCGCTGAAAACACCGCCCGCAATCCGAAATGGCACCGCGAGTTTCGCCAACACACCACCGCGCGCAAAAGTGGCGGACGAAAGCTGCACAATCTCAACCGTCTTCGGAAAGCCGCCAGCATAGCGGGCGCCGCGCGCATCGGTGGTCAGCTTGACCCGCCAGCCACGGGCGATCATCGCCTCTGCCAAGGCCTGCGCAGGAAACATATGCCCGCCGGTGCCGCCCGCAGCGATCAACAATAACGGCATCACCGCCCCCGCTTGAAGATATCAGACATCTGCCCCTGCGGACGGCTGCGCGTCATTGCCAAAAGCATGCCCACGGTGATCCCCGCAGCAATCACCGAACTGCCGCCATAAGACACGAACGGCAAGGTCATCCCCTTTGCGGGTAGCAAACGCACCGCCACCCCCATGTTGATCATAGCCTGGACCCCGAAGATACACGCCAAACCAGTGCCCGCCAATCGCGTGAACGGATCACGCTCACGCGTCAGACGAAACAGGCTGCGCACCACCACCGTTGCGTAAAGCGCGATGATGATCAGCACCAAAACCAGCCCATATTCTTCCGCCGCGACCGCGATAATAAAATCGGTATGCGCGTCGGGCAGCGTCCATTTCACCTGACCTTCGCCAACGCCCACGCCAAAGAAGCCACCTTCTTGAATGGCGTTGGTGGCATAACCAATCTGGCTGCGCGGATCGACATCGCTGGACAAAAACCCATCAATCCGGCGCGCAAAGTGCTCTGACGAATGGTAGGCGGTAAAGCCACCAATGCCGGTCAGCCCTAGCACCGACACAATCAGGATCATCGGCGCGCCCGAAACGAAATAGATCACGCCCCAGCCAAACAGCACCAGCATGGCTTGGCCAAAATCAGGCTGAAAAGCCAGAAACAGCACAACCGTCACCACGAGACCGAAGGAAATCAGCTTGCCGGGCGGGCCGTTCAAATCTTGCCCCGCCGCCATCAACCACGCGATGACGATCATGAAACCGGGCTTCAGAAACTCTGACGGCTGCACCGAGGCAAAGCCAAAGCTGAACCAACGAATGGCACCCTTGCCGAAATCAGTGCCAAAGATTGGCAGCATCATCAGCGCAAAGAACGAAACTGCAAAGCCAAGCACACCCAAACGCCGCACCATATCGGGCGACATCATCGACACGCCGAAAATCGCCGCAAGCGCCATGCTGCCAAAAAACGCCTGCCGCGTGACATAGTAATACGGGTCCAGCCCGTTGCGTTCGGCCAGTGGCACCGAGGCGGCAAGCCCCAGCAACAGACCAATCGCGAACAAGACCAGCACAGCGGTCAGCGTCCACTTGTCAATCGTCCGCCACCAGCGGGGAAGCACCGGTTCCGATACCCGCGTGGGCATCGAGCCATAGACCATCTCAGTCATGGAAAATCCGCCTGTTTTGCCGTCTGCTCTGCCTTGCGCCGGGGTTTTCCCCGATCAATGCCAACAGTAGCCAAGAACGCCCGCCATGGCTAGTAGAAAGGCAGGCCCACACCACTAGAGACAGGCAAAACCTCGCGCATTTTAGGCAAGCGGTGCTGGCCTGTCAGCCACCAAGGCCGCGCGCGCCTTCATTGCCTCGCGGCGCTGCTGTGCGGCGGCAGGCCAAAGCTCTTTCAAGCTGTAATAGCCTTCAAACGCAGGAACGCGGTCGCCCAACTCCAGCCAAGGCAACTTGGTTGCGGTGTAGATATGCACGTCGGGCGGGCAGTCTGCTGGCCGATCCATCGTCCCGACACGCACAAAAGCGGCTAGCCGCCCCGCGCCCGCGTAATGGCTATAAAGCGCAACCTTGCAGGTTTGACAGCGCACCACTTCCTGCCCCTTGCCCGACGCCGATGGCAACATCACCCGTTCAACCGCACCATCAACCGTCAACCGATCGGTTTCGATAATCGCGTTGAGCGCAAAGGCAGACCCAGTTTCGCGTTGGCACCATGTGCAGTGACAACAATTGGTAAACATGGGCCTGTCGGCCAACCGATAGCGCACCGCGCCGCATGTACATCCGCCCTGCATCATCCACCCTCGCCAAGTATCGTGCAACTATTCCCGCAAGTCGCACAGTCGGCAATGCTTTTGCGAAAACCGCCGAACTGGTTGCAGCGTCGTCCCCTCCGGGGGGAGTATTTTCAAAAGAGCAATAATAGCGGACGACGCGAAGGTCAGCGATTGCGAGGCGAGCGTTAAAGCAGCGCCTTTACCTGCGCCGCAAAGTCATCGCCGCGTTTTTCAAAGTTCGGGTATTGGTCGAAACTGGCAGCGGCGGGGGCAAGCAGAACCACTTCCCCAGCCTGCGCTTCGGCGGTGGCGCGGGCAACGGCGCGCTCCATCGTTTCGCAGATTTCGTGCGGGGTGTCGCCAAGCTGCAGCGCGAAATCGCGGGCGGAGTGGCCAATCAGGTAGGCTTTCACGACCGACCCAAGGAATGGCTGCAGCGCCGCGATGCCACCGTCTTTGCCCATGCCGCCCGCAATCCAGCGGATCTTCCCAAAGGCTTGCAGCGCTTTGGCGGCGCTGTCGACGTTGGTGGCTTTGCTGTCGTTGATAAAGCGCACACCGGCTTTTTCACCGACCAACTGGCTGCGATGCGGCAATCCGGCGAAAGACTGCAGCGCGCCTTCGATCAGGCGGGGGGCGATGCCAAGGCTGCGGCAGGCGGCGTAGGCAGCGCAGGCGTTTTGATGGTTGTGCGCGCCCGGCAGGCCCGCGACCTCGCGCAGATCTATTGAGGCGACCTGCTTGCCGCGCCGCCATTCGGCAAGGAAGCCTTTGCGGGCGAACACGGCCCAGCCAAAGCCTTCCAACTTGCAGCCCGAAGAAATCCGTATCACGCGGTCGTCTTGCGGGCCTTCGGAGAGTTGGTTGGCAAGGAAGCGTCCTTCGACTTCGTCCACACCGACGATGGCGCGGTCGGGGCCACCTTCGGCGAACAGGCGGCGTTTCGCGGCGAAGTAGCCGCCCATTCCGGCGTGGCGGTCAAGATGATCGGGCGACAGGTTGGTGAACACCGCGATGTCGGGAGTCAGGCTGCGGGCAAGATCGGTCTGATAGGACGACAGTTCCAGCACCACCACTTCGCCGTCTTCGGCGGCGTCAATATCAAGCACGCCGCGGCCAATGTTGCCGGCCATCTGGGTCGGCCGACCCGCCACCTGAAGAATGTGGTGGATCAGCGCGGTGGTGGTGGATTTGCCGTTTGATCCGGTGATGCAGACCACGCGCGGGGTGGTTTCAAAGTTGTCCCATTCCGGCGTGGCGAAGCTGCGGAAAAACAGGCCAATATCGTTATCGACCGGCACGCCGGCCTCCAGCGCGAGGGCGATGACTTTGTTGGGGTTCGGATAAAGATGCGGGATGCCAGGGCTGGTTATCAGGGCCGCGACGCCATCGAAGGCGGACTGACGGGTCAGGTCGGTGCAGGTGAAACCGTCAGCTTCGGCTTTGGCGCGGGCTTCGGGGCTGTCGTCCCACAGCAGGGCTTCGGCGCCGCCGGCTGCAAGCGCGCGGGCGGTGGCTAGGCCAGAGCGGCCCAGACCGAGAACGGCGACTTTTTGCCCCGCATAGCCCTTGACTGGAATCATCACCCGCACCCCTTTGGAATTTGGCGGCAAGAATGCACCGCCAAGGCTTGCAGCCGCAAGGGGGTGTCCGTCAGTGCGACGCCTGGTGCAGTTATATGGAATCAAAGGCTTAGCCTTCCGCGATTCAGAGTTTGTTAAGATATGGACGCAACGGGGTATGCGCAGCCACTGAGCGGTATCACTTGGTTTGACGTGATTTTCGGAAGATTGCCGGGTTTGCGGGGGCTGCAAACTTTGATGGCACGAAGATATCTAATGAAATCAATGGCGGCGTTTTGGCAAAGGGAACCAAACGGTTCCTGTTTCCGGGCTGGCGGGCACCGATTACGATGTACAGAACCCGCGCACCGCTTTTGGTGCTTGGCGCGGTAAACGGACCAATAATTTGGCCGACCCTATCGTTTTTGCACCCAGTCGGCCGCAATGCAGGGCCACCTTGCGATACCGATCGGCACGGCGGGGCGGCATCAGGACAGGATGCTTTAGGTGTAGATTTTTTGCAGGATCGGTTGTACCCATTATCATCCCCGGGTTGCAAAATAGTCTGCACATCAATCGCGAAGTAGTTGATATTTTTTGTCGGCAAGACAGGTGTGTAAAACTCACCAGTTGTTAAAAGTTTAGAAAGTCATTTTGAATGGCAACAGTTCTGACGCTTGACAATGCGCTTTACAAGTTGGTCAAGGCCGCCCACACGGCAACGCCAGAGATTGCAACCGTAAAAGCCGGCATGTTTGGCGGTATTATGGTTGATGGCGCAATCGGTAGCAAAGCAGATTTTTTTTCGTCGGTAAGCCATATCGGTCTTACTCATATCCGCTGGCCCGGCGGCTCCTTGGCCGAAGACGGAGCTTTCGCCTTAAATCGCAATGGTGTGGCAGTTGCAGTATCTGCAAATGCAAATCAGGACAGCTGGCTTGATTCAGACAACCAAAATGGTTGGAATTTCAGCTATGACCTGTCCTATCCAGAACTTATGAATCCTCTGATGTTGGCGCCAAACGGCGACAGGGCGTCTTTGACAGAAATGTTCACTTTGGCCCGTCAAAATGACGCCTCTTTCGAGCTTATTCTGCCGACCACGCGATATACTGATTTTCGCAATATCTTTACGCCTGCGCAGGATACTGCCCTGTATCAACGCGCAGGCGCCGACGTTGCGCAGTTGCTTCAACGTATTTTTATCAACCATCAATTCGGTGTTTTGCCAAAAGAAGTGCAATTGGATCTTGGAAATGAAGGCCTGGTTTGGTCACGTCTGGATCCGGGAAAAAAATCAACAGTGATGGTGAATGGCGCGCCTGTCGTGATGTATGATCTGGATGGCGATCATATTTACGAACGCACCGCGGACAGTATCGAATATGATTCTGTCTATGTGCATGCCAGATTTACACAGTATTTCGGCGTGATAACGCAGATGCTTCAGGCGGTGCAGGCATTCCGTCAGGCGCATCCCGAGATCGAATTCAAGATTGCGATGCAGCTGCCATCAACAAATGATGATGCCGCAACAGACAACCCGCAAAGCCAATTTCTAAGCAATCTTTCTGCACTACCCCGGGCTTTGACTGGCCAGATTGATATGGTGCGTGCGCATTCGCTTGACCGCAGTTTTCACAACGGTGCGGTGTTCGAGGATTGGTATTTCGGCGAAATCCAGAATGTAATGAGCATCATTAATAGCGCGCGTGCTGCAATTTCCAGACCCGGCGATCTTGAAATCAATATTTCGGCATTTTCGTCGAATGGCGAAGATGCACCTCACACAAGTTCTTCAATCGCAAAACTGCACGCGGCCGCATCTGCGGTAGCGCATATGGCAAGTCTGGTTGAGCTTGGGGCAGATTACGCATCGTATTGGGGGGTGGGGCTGGATTACAGCGATGATGTGCAAATCAGCCACTTTGATCACACCTATGGCGCGATGTCTTACTCTCCAGTCGCGGAAGTATTGCGCCAAATGCAAGAAACGATTGTCGGCACCAAGCTTTTGGCAAACAACAATTATATAGATCGCGACGCTATTGGCCCTATCAATTTGCAGGCATTTTCAGATGATGCAAAAATCGTTATTTTTGTTTCTGCAAATGATATCGCGCCAGAAGGAGAATTGGTTACGATCAATATGGCCAATTTCGGGGCGACAATCGGCTATGCTTGGGCTGAATCCATAACTTTGGCAGTCAGTTCGCCGAACTACGGCCCTGACGAGGCCGCTGTGTGGAACCCGATGATTGGTAATATTGGCAGCAATTCCAATGGAGTGGTGGGGCTTTCCATCTCTGGCACTTCGGTGTCGCTGCGTCTGACCTCCGATTATGAAATGGTTCGTCTGGTGGTTTCTCGGGCGACTCCGGGCCTTGGCGAACTCAAACTGATCGGAAACTCGCGGGCGGCCTTTGGCGTTATTGACGACCAATTGGTTGGCGGGGCGTCAAATGACACGTTGATTGGATTGTCAGGCAACGACACGCTTGCCGATGGGGCCGGGAATGACTTTCTGGATGGCGGTACTGGCAATGATATTTTCAACGTGGCAGGTGGCGCCGACTCTGTGATCGGCGGTGCAGGAATTGATACGCTGAGTTTGACAGGTTCAATCGGGCGGCGCATTGCACTTGCCGAAATGCAAAGTGGTCTTTTGCACTATCGCGAAATCGAAAATTTGATTGGTGGTGGTGGCGCAGATACTTTGCTGGGTGATATTGGCGGCAATCGAATTGCGGGTGGTTTTGGAAATGACGTGTTGTGGGGCAATGGTGGTAATGATGTCATCATTGGGAACGCCGGGAATGATCTGTTGGTTGGGGGGGATGGAAGCGATACCCTGATCGGCGATGACGGCGCCGACAGTTTTGATGGCGGTGCTGGTAATGATTCAATCGATGGCGGCATCGGTGACGACATATTCACGGAATCGGCTGGTATTGACACAATCCTTGGCGGCGCTGGTGTTGATACCTTGGTTATAACCAAAACTGCGGGGACGCGTATTTCCTTGCTGGAGACGCACAGTGGTGATCTTTTTTACCAGAAAATTGAAAATGTCACAGGCGGTCTTGGGAATGATACCCTGTTTGGTGACAGCAAGGTAAATATCTTGTCCGGCGGGGCCGGAAACGACAGTATTTACGGCTACAAAGGCAATGACATCCTGAAAGGTGGCGCTGGCAATGACTTTATTCAAGGCAATGTCGGCAATGACGTTATTTTCGGCGATGCGGGTAATGACTTTATTTATGGTGGCGCCGGGGTTGACAATTTAAGCGGCGGTCTGGGGAGCGATATTTTTGTCTTTGCCTCAATTTCGGAGACCGGAGATAAAATAACTGATTTCGGTTCTACTATTGGCACGGATGATGACAGGTTTCATATCCGCGCTGCTGGCTTTACTGGAAATCTGGTGTTGGGTGCGGTGGCTGCAAGCCAGTTTGTTACGCGCACCAGCGACAATCGCGCTTTGGATGCCAATGACCGATTTATATTCCGGGTTTCTGATAAAACGCTGTGGTTTGACGCGAACGGCAACGCAGCCGGTGGCGTTGTGCTGATTGCTGACTTGCAGGACAGTGCCGCAAATCTTACTGCGTCCGATATCTGGATAATCTGACACGGGCGGGTGTCATTGAACCGCGTTTGTTTGGCTGCGATTATTCAGCACCAGATGCAGAAAAGAAATATCCAGGCAAAAGCGTATGAAGCAGGCGGATTGATGCGGTATTACCGGATTCAATTCTTGCACCCATCGCATGTTTGCCCATCGCGCGGACACGCCACGCTTTCGCATCGGCGCGGGGGGACTGATTGGCGAACTTGGTCTTGCCGCGCAAAGCCACCGACCCGCCGCGCGAAAACGTGATCGGTCGGATGGTATCTGCGCGCCGGAGATGGCTTGCCAGCCTGAAGGCTTGCGGCGGATAGAGGGGCGTTGGCTTTGGCCGTAGCACAGGAAGACCGC
>Ga0228702_1001035_pt1 | contig 18993 bp, 18 predicted proteins | sample McNCre217_Aug_MG_2_FD_178018 | JGI IMG/M metagenome (GOLD analysis project Ga0228702, IMG submission 178018) | Freshwater microbial communities from McNutts Creek, Athens, Georgia, United States - 20-17_Aug_MG | ecosystem: Environmental > Aquatic > Freshwater > Creek | place: USA: Georgia... | reverse complement strand
ACAATCGGCTCTAAGCGGTTCTTCTCATCTGCAAGGAACTTAGCAAATGCCATGCGATTGCCAGGGTATGGCTCAATCCCTTGAGGTGTAAGACGACTTTGAACATCTGATGTATTAAGCGCTTTATTAATTGCCTGATTCATCTTATCTAGCACAGCTACTGGAGTACCTTTTGGAGCAAAAACGCCTGCCCAGTGTCCAATAAAAATATCAGGATAACCTTGCTCTTTAGTAGTTGGCACATTAGGCAATGCAGCAATGCGTTTATTCCAAGTCGAAGCAATGGCTTTAAGTTTTCCACCCTGAATTTGAGGAATAACTACAACACTAGCTTCGGAAGTTATATCTACCTGATTAGAAATGACGGCTATCATGCCTTCAGAACCACTTTTATAAGGGATGATTTCGTATCGACCTCCAAGCTTGATCTTCATCATCTCAGCCACAAAGTGAGGCGTACTTCCTGTACCCGCAGTAGAAAAGTTGATACCCTTAGGATCTTTAGCCAATTCAACAATATCTTTAATGCTATTAATCTTAGAATTAGCTGAGGCCACGATGATCGATGGGCTGATAGCAAGCATGCCCACCGGCAATAAATCTCCCTCTTTATAGGGCATTGAAGATTTAATCATGTGGTTAGTAATAACACCACCAGCGCCAACAAAAAAAGTATATCCATCAGGTGCGCTTTTAGCGACAAAATCAGCTCCTAAAACTGAGCCTGCGCCAGGTTTGTTTTCTACGATGACAGATTGACCTAATTGCTTAGAAACCCCTTCTGCCACTACACGTGCAACTAAATCATTGGCGCCACCTGGCCCAAAGCCGACAATAAATTTAATAGGGTGATTCGGCCATGCTTGAGCATATATCTGCTGACTCAACAAACACAAAACCATTAATAGAAACTGATGGAAGCGCCGCATCTCAAATCTCCATTGAAAATTTATTACCTATTGTGCATGACTTTATCTTCTTTTAACAAGCATAAAAATCAGCATCAATAAATGCCTATTGAGGCATTGGGATAGCCACATCTATCTACAGATGACCTCTGTAAGCCTTAATAGCAATATTTATACTTCTGCACTAAGATGTCTCAATGAAGAGACCTACCTTTTGCTCCCAAATATCGGCTAGCGAAATCACCCCTCCTGAACTGTACGCACGGCGTAGAGAATTCTTAACCCTTGGGGCTACTAGTCTCATTGCATCAAGCAGTTTAATTTCCTCATGGGCATTAGCTGATACCCCCAAAAAACTAGTCGGAAAATCTAACCCTCAATTCTCGACTATAGAGAAGTTAACCAGCTATCAAGATGTAACCCATTACAACAATTTTTATGAATTTGGCACTGACAAATTAGATCCATTCCAAAATGCTCACACATTAAAAACAGAACCTTGGGCAATTAGCATCGAAGGGCTAGTAAAAAAACAAAAGACATTTGACATCGATCAGTTGCTTAAATTAGCCCCAATGGAGGAACGAATTTATCGGTTCAGATGCGTAGAAGGCTGGTCAATGGTCATTCCATGGATTGGCTACCCACTTTCGCAATTAATTAAAGCCTGCGACGTGCTTAGTTCCGCTAGATATGTTGAATTTATTAGCTTAGCTGATCCAACTCAAATGCCGTACGTAAAATCCTCCATATTAAAATGGCCCTACACAGAAGGTTTGCGGCTTGATGAAGCCATGAATCCCCTAACACTCCTAACATTTGGTTTATATGGAGAAATTCTTCCAAAGCAGAATGGAGCCCCCATACGAATCACCGTACCTTGGAAATATGGCTTCAAAAGCGCGAAGTCAATTATAAAAATTCGATTTACAGAAACGCAACCAACAACCAGTTGGAATCTGGCAGCTCCCAGTGAATATGGGTTTTACTCTAACGTCAATCCTAAAGTGGCTCACCCAAGATGGAGTCAATCCACCGAAAGACGCATTGGTACTGATTTGTTCGCGCCAAAAATAAAAACGCTACCATTTAACGGCTATGAGCAACAAGTAGGTCATTTGTATGCTGGCATGGATCTACAAAAATACTATTAATCAATTTCATAAAATTTTGGTGCTGCTTGGCCTCACCCCTTTGGCTCGCCTCATCTATTTAGGCTACCAAGGGGCCCTTACTGCAAACCCAATTGAATTCATCACAAGATCAACGGGAACTTGTGCGCTGATATTTTTATGCCTAACACTCAGCATCACACCAATCAAAAAAATTACCGGATTGCATCAATTAATCAAGTACCGTCGTACTTTGGGACTATTTGTATTTTTTTATGCGACTCTACATTTCTTAATTTGGTTTTGGTTAGAACATGATTTCAGCATAGTCGCCATGATTAAAGATGTTTTCGAGCGCCCTTTCATCACTGCAGGTTTTATTAGCTTTGTAATGTTATGTCCATTGGCATTAACGTCTAATAAGTGGTCGATACGGTATCTCAAACAGCGATGGATAAAAGTTCACTCGCTTATTTACATTATTAGCATCACTGTTGTTATTCACTATTGGTGGCATAAAACAGGCAAACATGATTACTCTACCGTCATCATCTATGCCTTGCTGCTTGCATCACTATTAATTTACAGGCTGCACTCTTGGTTTTTAAATTCAATTAAAGACAAGTAATCTAAGCAGTATCTGCCAATCGAAATAACATCAAAATCGCTACCATCAGTGCCAACAAACCCATGTAATGAGTCAATCTTATGCACTAGACATGATACAACTACCTCATCTTAGTAATGCTTAATAGACTACTCCATCCTACAAAAACAATATAAAAATTGCTGAGTAGTTCCCATCGGAGTTTTATGCGCTTCAGTAGAGCTATTGATCAATTTAAATTTTTTACCAAATTGGGCATGCAAGTGCTCTGAGTCATAGCGAACCACATCAAGACCACTGCATTTTTCTGGGCCTTCAGGCCCAAATGTCGACATAATCACATAACCACCATGTTTAACTGAACGCATCACCTGCTCAACATATCTCTCTCGTTGAGACTCTTCAGTTAAAAAATGAAATACAGCTCTGTCATGCCAAATATCAAAGTGATTTTGAGGCAAAGTAGCTTGCGTTATATCCGCACAATACCAATGAACTTTATCCGCCTGAATACCAATTCTTTCTTTAGCTACATCTATAGCCTTTTGAGATATATCAAGCACACTAATGTCCTTATAACCTTCGGCCAAAAGATCATCGACTAAAGTCGACTCTCCGCCCCCAATATCAATAATGGCTACATCTTTATGATTAGTTGCCTGATGTATCAGGGTTAATGACGTTTCAAGATGGGGGGCATACCAACTAACAGCATCAGGCGCTTTAGTGCCATAAACCTTTTCCCAATGTTCTTTATTACTCATAGCTCGTACGCTTAAATTAAGTTAATTGGAATTTTTAAATAAGAGGTGCCATTACTTTCTTTTGGCGGCATTTCTCCTGCCCTAATATTGACTTGTATAGAAGGTAATAATAAAACTGGGACTTCTAATGTTTTATCCCTTGCAGTCCTCATCTGAACAAATTCATCTTCCATCACGTTATCGTGAACATGAATATTGTTTGCTCTTTCTTCTTTAACTGTCGTTTGATAAATAACTGCGCGATTACTTGGCGGATAATCATGACACATATATAACTTGGTATCTTCTGGATAACTAAGTATTTTCTTTATAGATTGATACAAAGTGCGCGCATCACCACCAGGAAAATCACAACGAGCAGTCCCAACATCTGGAGGGAAAAGCGTATCACCTACAAAAATTGCATCATCAATTTTGTAAGCTAAACAAGCAGGAGTATGCCCAGGCACAGATAAACACTGGAAATTTAGTTTCCCAAACGGAATGTTCTCTTGATCCTTTAATAAATAATCAAATTGAGAGCCATCTGCTATAAATTCGTTCCCAAGATTAAATATCCCCTTAAATACACTCTGCACTTTCAATACATTTTCACCAATAGCGACCTTCCCACCTAATTGCTCGCGTAGATAGTGGGCTGCTGTTAAGTGATCCGCATGGGCATGAGTTTCTAGTATCCACTCAAGCTTCAGTTGATTCTGTTTAATAAAAGAAATAACCTCATCAGCTGACTTGGTACGAGTTCTGCCTGACTTTGCGTCATAGTTAAGAACAGGGTCGATAACAATACATGCTCGAGTTGATGAATCAGAGACCACATAGGTAAATGTCCATGTTTCTTGATCAAAAAAACTTTGAATATCAGCCTTTATTTTGTCCATTGCGCTTTCTCACATGAATTATCAATATATTTAATTATATATTGTTTTTATGTATAATGTTTTCCATGGAAACCACTCTTATCCTCACCCCAATACTGGGTCTATTGATAGGCTTTCTAATAGGCTTAACTGGAGCCGGCGGCGGGATATTGTCCGTTCCCGTTTTAATATTTTTTTTACACCTAACTATGGCACAAGCAGGTCCCATAGCCCTGTTAGCCATTGCAAGCGCAGCTGGCATCGGAGCCTTGCTTGCTCATAAAAATAAGACTCTTAGGTATAAAGCAGCAGCCCTAATGGCGCTATCTGGTCTAACGACCGCCCCGATTGGATTATGGCTGGCGCATCAATTACCCAACCAACCGCTAGTGGTTTTATTTGGCTTCATTCTTATTATTTTGGCTATTCGTTTTTTTTGGACCGCCCAAAAAGAATTAATAGGCTCCTCCTCCATAAAGAATCAAAATCCCCCTTGTCTACTAAACAATGCAACTGGGAAGTTAATCTGGACAGCGCCTTGTTTTTGGACACTACTCCTCATTGGAGCGATCTCAGGATTTTTATCAGGGTTATTGGGAGTCGGCGGTGGATTCATTATTGTTCCAGCCCTCAAACGATTTACAAACCTATCACCTCACTCTGTTATCCACTCATCTTTAGGGGTTATGTCAATCATTGCGATCGGTAGCGTAGGTGTATCAGCTGTTGCGGGAACTTTAATTTGGCCGATAGCTCTTCTTTTCTCATTAGGCTCAATTGGTGGATTACTAATTAGTAGAAAATTAGCTCAAGGCCTAAACCCTCTTCGAATTCAACAATTTTTTGCGGTCTTCACTTTTTTGGTGGGTATCTATATGCTCACTAAATCTTTTCTTAATCTTTAAGGCATAAAAATTATGAGCATTAATTGGTCAGAATTTAATCCCATAACCTCGTTACTTGGCGGAGGGATCCTTGGAATTGGCACCATCATTCTCATACTATTCCGAGGCAGAATTGCTGGCATTAGCGGAATTGTTGGAGCGCTCATGCAGTTTAAAAATACCCCAAAAGACCACCATCTATGGAGAATTCTTTTTCTATTAGGGTTAGTCAGCTCTAGCTTGATTTATTCCCTATTTCTTCCATTCCCTAGCGTTAACATTACTACAGATTTCACCTCACTTATTCTCGCTGGCGTATTAGTAGGATTTGGAACCAGAATGGGCTCTGGTTGCACAAGTGGTCACGGTATTTGCGGTCTAGGAAGACTCTCACCTCGCTCACTGGTTGCCACACTTGGCTTTATGGGCGCAGGATTTATTACTTGCTACATCTTCTTACATTTGATTAATTAAATGATGAAAAACATTCTCACCTTTATAGCCGGCCTTGCATTTGGTATTGGCCTTATCATCTCAGGCATGACAAACCCAGCCAAGGTAATAGGGTTTTTAGATATATTTGGAAACTGGGATCCAAGCCTGATGTTTGTCATGCTTGGGGCAATTCCAATTAGTTTTATCGGATTTAAATTTATTGAAAAGAAAGCATCTACTATTTTCAATGAGCCGTTACATTTGCCAGGAAAAACTCATATCAACACCGAGTTAATCGTGGGTAGTCTTCTATTTGGATCTGGCTGGGCTTTAGCAGGCCTGTGCCCCGGCCCCGCTCTCGTCGCGCTAGGTTCTGGAAGTAGCAAAGCCATGATTTTTGTTGTCGCCATGTTAGCTGGCATGTATGTACATGACCATCTATACAAAAATATTTTCAAATCAAACTAAGGGGCACAACCTAGATCCTGTTAAGGCAATCATTTTTTTAACAAGGGGTTATCTACTAGTGATAATGACTTATATGGCTCTTCATTAAATAAGTTTGGGTTATCAACAAACTCTAAAATCCATTCAAGTGTGTCACACCCCCAAAACGATCTTCCATCAACCACCACTGAAGGAACACCGAAAACCCCTGCCTTAGAGGCTAACTCTGTATTAGCAGCCAACCCTAATTTAATGTTTTCATCAGTTGGCTTGAGGGTATCCGCATGCAATCCTAAAGCGGCACAGAATCCAGTCCAATCCGTTTCAGGATCTTTACCTTCTTGCCAAACAAAATTAAATGCTTTATCAACCATATCCCAATCAGCTTGGTGTGCATAAAGCAATCTCATAGCCGCCACCGATGAAAATGGATGGCGTTTGGGAAATTTTAATGGGATGTTCTCTCGCGCAGCTTTCCATGTGCAAAAGTTGTATGTATGCATTCTTTTTTCGGGAACCTCTGCTGGGCCAACATTATTTTGCGCCCTTAATAGCCCAGGAAAAAATATCGGCACTGGTTTAAGAGAAAGTTTGCCTTCCAATTGGCGACGCATTTTGACAAATAAATATGCATAAGGAGAAATGATGTCGTAATAAAAAATCGCTTCTTTTTTCATAGGATTTAATGTCTTTAAAAGTTATACCGATTTTTCAAAACTATGTTTAACTCTCTCAATAGTACGAGCAACATACGTAGCACACAGTTTTCCTGAATTTTCTTGAAACATTTTTATGCGATGCGTATTTTCAAGTATCAACAAGCCAACACAATGCGCAAAAAATGCTGTCACTTCTTCTCTAGCAATTTTGGGTGATGCGCCTAACTCCTTCAATGAAGATTCAAAATTCTTCAAAGCATCGCGAAGTCTTTCATTTAGCTTTAAATTAAGTTCCGGCGTTAAGCCATGGGGCCTTGCACCACCAAAGAGATAAAAGCCCAAATCTAAATCTCTTGGATTAGATGCATAAAAGTCGTAAAAAGCCATTGCGGAATTTTTTGCTCGCTCTGACGGAGAGGCGGAATTCTGAAAACTTAAACTTACCGCTTCATTCAATCGCTCCAATGACGCTGATAATAAAGCGCCATAAATTTCTTCTTTTGCAGAAAAGTAAGAATAGATTGCGCCTGGGGTATATCCAGCTCTCTTAGCAATCTCCCGAACATTTGCCCCATCAAGCCCATGTTCTTCAAAAACTTCTTTAGCCGCAGCCAAAATATGTGCTCGCTTAGCGTCACTTACCAACGCCAGTCTGTCTCGCCGCTGTTTTTCGGATCCAGATAACTCTGTGGTCATTTTTTCTTTCATTTGCGCCATTCTCCCACAAAATTAAACCATTGACAATAAATTGAACAATGTTTAATATTAATCAATTAGTTCAATAAGCAACAGGAGAATGCCGTGTTAATGACAGGACGAGAGTATGAGGAATCATTACGCAATTACACCCCTAAAGTCTTTGTGGACGGTCGTAAAGTTGATTCTGTTGTTGATGAACCAGCACTTCGTCCAGGCATAAACGCTGTAGGTCTAACCTATGACTATGCCCTGCGCCCTGAGTACGCACCAATAATGACGGCGACCCAAAATAGCACTGGCGAAACAGTTAATCGTTTATTACATATCAACACCAGTAGTGGCGATTTATTAAATAAGCTTGAAGCAGTTCGCCTTGTTTGCCAAGAAACAGGCTGCGCTCAGAGATATCTCACACATGATGCGTTGAATGCTATCCACCAAGTGTCCGCTCGCATTGACGATGCCAAAGGAACAACTGAACATCGTGAAAAGTTTGCCGCTTACCTTCACGATGTTCAAAAACGAGATTTAACATTAGGCATTGCGATGACAGATGCTAAAGGGGATCGCAGTAAGCGGCCACATGAGCAAGGGAATATTGACACCTATGTACATGTCACTCATCGAGATGGCAGAGGTATCCGTATTTCAGGCACTAAAGCGATTGTGACTGGAGCCCCCTATATGCATGAGTTTTTAGTGATGCCTTGCCGCAATATGGGTAAAGAAGATGCCGACTTTGCTGTATGTTGCGCCGTTCCAGTAGATGCTGAAGGTGTGACCATTGTTGCTCGTCCAGCAGGCCGCCCTGGTGAAAAAGCCGCATTGTTCTCAAATAAATATGGGCAATCTACAGGTGTAGTAATTTTTGAAAATGTTTTTGTACCTTGGGATAAAGTTTTCTACGCAGGGGAATGGGAACATAGTGGTTATATGACTTATAACTACGCCACACATCATCGTCACAGTTGTATTGGCGCTCGCGCTGGATTTGGGGACTTATTGATTGGCGCAGGCGCGCTCATGTGTGAGGCTAATGGATTTAATCCAGGTGAAGAGCATCACCTAAGAGATCAAATGGTTGAATTAATCAAAATTACCGAAGGATTCTATGCTTGCGGAGTTGCCGCGTCAGTGTACGCAACTCAAGATACTGCTGCTCAAAGTTTTGTACCCGACCATGTTTTTTCTAACATTGGCAAGCTCTTACTAGCTACACAAATTTATGACATGCACAAAATAGCTCACTATGTTTCAGGCGGATTAATCGTGGCATTACCTGGGCCCGATGAAGACCACAACCCTGAAACAGCAGCAAAACTAAGTGATGTTCTTCGTGCCAACCCAGAAATTCCTTATGACAAGCGGATTGAAACAGCAAGATTTATTGAGGACTTAACAGCATCCTATCAAGGTGGCTGGTACTCAGTTATTAGTTTGCATGGCGGCGGCTCACCCGAGGCAATGAAACGTGAAATTTATCGAAACTACCCCATCGGCTCAAAAGTTCAACTAGTAGAGCGACTTCTTGATCGTGGCTTAACCAACGAGCCCAACCGAGCAATTACACAAAATACGCAACCAGGCAAATGCTGCTCTCAAGGCTGCACCGTTCCTGGAACTCCTGTCATGGTTGACTTGCCTGAATTACCATCCATGCAAAAATGATTATTGGGAGGCGAATCTCAGGATTGATGGGACACACCACTTCTTAGGAACGCTATTGATTTATAGGGATTTTTATTTAACGACTTACCTTTTTCTTAAGCTCGATGTCTTATAGATTGACTCGCACTTGGAGTCTAGTTGAGACCTCTGGATCTCGAAATTTATCTACAGGTGGCATGATTCGAAATATCGGCTTATCCGACAAATAAAAAAGCCTCCCGAAGATCGCTTTAGGAATAGAATCAAAAGGTATCCCCTATTTACATGACAGCCACTGATACCCTTTTACTAAACATCTCAATCCCTCAATTACTTTTAGCAGTTTCGGGGGCATTAGATTCTATTCATCCGGCACTTCAATCTCATCAAAAACGAACTTGTTTAATTGCCTCTCGTTTGGCACAGGAGCTAAAACTCTCAGAGGAAAACTATAAAAAAGTTTTTTATGCGGCACTCATTCATGATTTTGGGGCTCTTGGATTACAAGAGCGTATTGATTTATTAGAGTTTGAAGAAAAGAATGCTGACTTACATGCCAATATGGGTGCAGCACTACTTAAAGAATCAAAAATACTTGAAGACATCGCAGACGTAGTTAAGTATCACCATCATCCTTGGCATCAAAACACTGATGTAACGAACGAAAACATTTCTTTTCTAGCGCCACTCATTCATTTAAGTGACCGCATTGAAGTTTTATGTCATCAAAAAAATTTGCTTGCTCACGCGCCATCTATCATCAAAAAAATTAGTGAAAGCCAATCATTTCATCCTGAACATGTTTCTGCTTTTTTAAAGATATCGAAAAAAGATGCTTTTTGGTTTGAACTTGCAACTACTGACATTGATCGAGTTTTACTAGAAATAGCCCCTCATGATGTTATGTCAATAACATCGTCAGAGGCAGAGGGCATCGGTCAATTTGTTTCACTCATTATTGATACAAGAAGTCGCTTTACTGCACGCCATTCATCAGGTGTGGCTGCCTGCGCAGCAGAATTAGCAAGAATAGCTGGGCTATCTAAACAATCGATCCACACCATCAAAATGGCTGGGTATCTTCACGATATTGGGAAATTAGCTATCCCTACTGAGTTATTAGAAAAACCAGGGGCGCTAACAATAGAAGAACGCGCATTAGTTAAATCCCACGTTTATAAATCCTATGAGATTCTTAAAAATATTGATGGGTTAGAAGAAGTAACTGGGATTGCAGTGATGCACCATGAAAGGAATAATGGTGAGGGCTATCCCTTTGGAAAAAATAGTTCTGAACTAAGCTCGCCTCAAAAAATAATGGCTATTGCTGACGTATTTACTGCCCTAGCAGAAAATCGCCCGTATCGACAAGGATTAACCCAAAACGAAGTCTTAGAGATTATGGGCAAAGAAGTGGCGAAGGACATGTTAGACAAAGTATCTTTTGATTTATTGAAAGATAACTATATCCAGATTAATAGGATGGTTTCTAAGGCACAAGATTTAAGCGAGCAAAAACTAAGAGAATTTTGGAAAATTTCTAATCATTTGTAATGTCGGGTAACCCGACAAACAATGATGCCCTAAAACAGTGTGATATGAACTTTTTTGGTGCGCCACACCCAGCATTCATTTTGGTGCAAACTATTTTTACAACCTTTTTTTAAAAAATAATTCCTAGAACTAACCAGAATAAGCCTTTAATACAGATGGCACACAACTTGCTATTAATCATAATGAATTAATAGAAGTTGGGAGAGTGTCATGCATAACAAGAGTTATTTTGATGAAATGCACCTAAGCGATGCTTCCGTGCGCCATGTTTATGCAAATTACCAAAACTGGCTAAAAACTATTCCAACCGATCAGCTAGAAAGTAAGCGGCAAGAAGCTGAAATCTTATTTAGACGAGTTGGCATTACTTTTAACGTCTATGGCGAAGATGATGGCGTTGAAAGACTTATTCCTTTTGATGTGATTCCAAGACTGCTGTCTGCTAAAGAATGGTCGACGCTATCTAAGGGAGCAATACAACGTGTTCGCGCTCTAAATATGTTCTTGGATGATATTTATCATCAACAAGAAATTATTCGCGCGGGAATTATTTCAGAGGAAATACTGAAACATTCGCAATATCGACCAGAAATGTTCAATGTGGATGTACCTCAAGGTATTTACGCTCACATTGCAGGTATTGATATCGTGCGAACGGGCGAAGATCAGTTTTATGTGCTTGAAGATAATCTAAGGACGCCTTCTGGCGTGTCTTACATGATTGAAGATCGCAAGATGATGATGCGACTGTTTCCTGAATTATTCAGGAGATATTCCATCGCACCTGTCGAGCACTACCCACAAGTGTTAAAAAATAATTTACGTGCAGTTGCTCAACCTGGCATCAAAGATCCTACCGTTGTCCTATTGACACCTGGCGCCTATAACAGTGCCTATTTTGAGCATGCTTTCTTAGCTCAACAAATGGGAGTAGAACTTGTCGAAGGACAAGACCTATTTGTCCGCAATAACGCGGTTTATATGAGAACCACTGAAGGACCTAAACGGGTCGATGTGATTTATCGACGAATTGATGACGAATTTATTGATCCTTTAGCATTCAACCCCGACAGCATGCTAGGTGTGCCAGGCTTGTTCTCGGTATATCGGAATGGCGGGGTAACTCTTGCTAATGCAGTAGGTACGGGCGTGGCTGATGATAAGTCAACCTATATCCGCGTTCCTGACATGATTAAGTTCTACCTTAATGAGGAACCCATTCTTGCTAACGTTCCCACTTATGAATTGAGCAAGCCTGAGGATTTAAGCTACACATTAGATAACTTATCTGAGTTGGTCGTGAAAGAGGTTCAAGGATCTGGTGGCTACGGCATGTTAGTTGGACCTACCGCTAGTCAAGCAGAGTTAGATTCTTTCAAACACAGAATTCTAGCTAATCCTAGCAACTATATTGCTCAACCTACCCTATCACTATCCACTTGCCCCACTCTTGTAGAGAAAGGTATTGCACCACGCCACGTTGATTTACGTCCATTTGTTTTATCTGGCGATAAGGTTAGTTTAGTGCCAGGTGGATTATGTCGGGTTGCCATGAAAGAAGGCTCTTTAGTAGTTAACTCTTCTCAAGGAGGTGGCACGAAAGATACCTGGGTTCTTCAAGATAAAGCTTGTGAACATGCCTTATCCCCCATCGATCACGAAGCGGGAGTTATGACATGTTAAGCCGTACAGCTAATCATTTGTATTGGATGGCTAGGTATATTGAACGAGCTGAGAATATGGCTCGTATCTTAGATGTCACCGAGAACATGGCACTTGTACCCAACGCTGCCATTAACGAGGCAGCATTATGGTGGCCAGCATTAGAAATTTCTGGAACTTCTGACACATTTAGAGAAAGTTCACAGGAATATAACTCGGCTAACGTGATTAATTACCTAGCCATGGATCGCAACAACCCATCGAGCATTTACTCAACCCTTTATAGCGCACGTGAAAATGCTCGAGCCGTGAGAGTCGCCCTAACAACGGAAACTTGGGAGAACATCAACGCCCTATGGCTAGAGTTCAGTCAATTTGATGAAAATTCCTTAGACATGAATCAACTACATGACTTCTGTGATTGGGTCAAATCACGATCACATTTATTCAGAGGCGTGAGTGCTGGCACGATGCTACAAGATGATGCCTATCAATTTTTAAGATTAGGCACATTTATTGAGCGCGCTGACAATACCGCGAGAATCCTTGATGTGAAATATCACCTATTACTACCCAAAGAAGAGGAAGTGGGCGGTGGTGTTGATTATTACGAATGGAGCTCGATCCTAAGGTCTGTATCAGCCTTTCAAGCGTACCAAAAGATATTTAATGACACCATTCAACCCTGGAATGTGGCCGAACTATTAGTTCTCCGAAAGGATATGCCCCGCTCACTCCACGCCTGTTTCTTTGAGATATCTAGGATCTTAGATAGCGTGACTCGTGGTCGGCATATGGAATGCAAGCGAATAGCTGGAGAAATTCATTCGAGCTTAATGTATGGGCGAATGGATCATATTTTCCAAAATGGCTTACACGAATTCTTAACTGAATTCATTGGCCGTAATCATGAGCTAGGCGCAGAAATCCAAAATACCTACCTCAATGTCCATGCTGCGTAAATTAAATGACTATGCAATTAACTATTAAACACACTACTCAATACCAATACGCAGACCCTTTGCTTTATAGCATTCAACAACTGAAACTAACACCTCAGAATGGTTTCGGTCAACGCGTTAAAAATTGGTCTATCCAGATGAATGGTCAACCCCATCAGCATATTGATGCATATGGCAATGTGGTTCATACACTTGTGATTGATAAAAACTTATCAGAGATCAATGTTACTGCTAAAGGTGAAGTGGAAACTGGACTGCCTCACTCGGAAACACAAGAGCGACTACCTTTAACTATTTATCTTAGAAATACACATCTAACGCAACCTGATGAAAATATTAAAGGCCTTGCAAACTCAGTAGAAATTATTGATTCAATAGATGCCCTTCAGCGACTAAGTGAAAATATTGTGTCACGAGTTCCCTATACCAAAGGCTCTACCAGTGTATTTACCACTGCCTCACAAGCTTTAGATACAGGTCACGGCGTATGCCAAGATCACGCTCATATTTTCATTGCCTGCTGTAGAAGCCTCAATATTCCCTCGAGATATGTGAGCGGCTATTTATTCACTGAACGAGGCGACTTATTAGAAAGCCATGCCTGGGCTGAATCTTGGTTAAACGGTATCGGCTGGGTAAGCGTTGATGTATCTAATCAATGCTTAGTCAATGGCACACATGTACGTTTAGCAATTGGCTTAGATTACCGAGATGCCTGCCCCGTTAGCGGTATTCGCGTGGGTGGAGGAGCAGAGTCGATGAGCGTTGGGGTTGATGTGTCTCAACAAGGATTGACGGCAAAAAAACAAATTGAGCAAATTCAACAATAAAGAAAGATGATTCATGACCTATTGTGTTGGTGTTTTATTAGACCAAGGATTAGTTTTAGCTTCGGATACACGAACTAATGCGGGAGTTGATCAAGTAGCAATCTTTCCCAAAATGCATATTTTTGAAATTCCTGGCGAGAGAATCATTACTTTGATGACATCTGGAAATTTAGCTATTACCCAATCTATCGTGAGACGTCTCAGAGAATCAATTGAAAAAAATGACGGCCCTCATCTACATAATGTTGATTCATTATTTGCAGCCACTAGCCTTGTTGGAGATGAAGTGAGGTTCGCATTTGAAAAAGATGCCGAGCACCTCAAGAACCATCATGCTGACTTTCAGGTCAGCATCATCGTAGCTGGGCAAATCAAAGGAGAGAAGCCACGGTTATTTAGCATTTATAACGCAGGTAATTTTATTGAAACGAGTGCTGAAACACCCTACTTTCAAATTGGTGAGACTAAATACGGGAAACCAATCATTGACCGCGTAGTACGACACGACACCAGTCTTATGGATGCCGTGAAATGCATACTAATTTCATTTGACTCAACCATTAGAAGCAATATATCCGTCGCAGCTCCTATTGATGTCATGATGTACAAAACCAATTCATTTCAATCGAATCTGAAACAACGAGTCCTAGAAAGTGATCCTTATTACTCCTCTATTAGAAAAGGTTGGGCAGAGGGTTTGAAGACGGTATTTACAGAATTACCAAATCCAGATTGGGGTAAGTAATCAACAAATAATATAAAGAATTCAGTCCATTAAATGTCGGGTTACCCGACATTTAATGCAACTATTTCAATAGCTGAAGAATTAAACCGATAGCTGCAGAAGTAAAAATGACTTCCATCACATTGCGTTTAAATTTAAATAAAGCGATAGCTGCCAAGATGGTAATAATGGCTGAAATACCATCAAAATCTCCTTCAAATCCTTTTGGCCACAATACATGGTAAGCAAAGAATAAGGCTAAATTTAAGATGACGCCTACTACCGCCGCTGTAATAGCGGTTAAAGGCGCCGTAAATTTAAGATCGTCATGCGTTGACTCAACTAAAGGTCCGCCTGCCAAAATAAAGATAAATGATGGCAAGAATGTGAACCAAGTTACCAAGAAAGCTGCTAAGGCTCCTGCTACAAATAATTGCTCTGGGCCCAATAATGCGTTCACATAAGCACCCACAAATCCCACAAATGCCACCACCATAATCAATGGTCCTGGCGTTGTCTCTCCTAGAGCTAATCCATCCATCATTTGGGTTGGCGTTAACCAACCATAGTAATTAACAGCCCCTTGATAAACATAAGGTAAAACAGCATAGGCGCCGCCAAAGGTTAAAAAGGCTGCTTTAGTAAAGAACCACCCCATTTGTGTAAATGCATGGCCCCAACCATAAATGGCATAAAAATACCCCATGGGGATGAGCCATAACAACACGCCCACTACCAAAATTTTCAATAACCTAGCCCAAGAAAATAATGTATGTTCCAGCCTTGGCGAATCATCATCAATTAATGCGGCACCATACGATTGCTTAGCCTTTCCGTGACCTCCACCCACATGGAATTTATCTGCCCTATATCGACCACCTACAAATCCTATAAGTGCAGCGATCAGAACAATAAGAGGAAAAGGTAAATCCAATAAGAAAATGGCAACAAACGATGCGCCGGCTATTACCCATAAATAAGCATTTTTTAAAGCTCTTGATCCGATGCGATGAGCAGCCTGAGCAACGATTGCTGCTACAGCAGGTTTAATACCATAAAACATTCCTGCCACAATTGGTGTTTCACCAAATGCAATGTAAATCCAAGAAAGTGCAATAAGAATAAAAAGTGATGGCAGCACAAATAAAACACCTGTCACAATGCCACCCTTGGTTTTATGCATCAACCAACCAATATAAATGGCCAACTGCTGAGCTTCAGGGCCAGGCAAAACCATGCAATAGTTCAAAGCATGAAGAAATCGTTTTTCTGAAATCCATCGACGCCGCTCAACAAGCTCTGTATGCATGACAGCAATTTGCCCTGCTGGGCCGCCAAAACTAATCCACCCTAACTTAAACCAAAATAAAAAGGCTTGCCAGAAACTAACTGGGTTTGGTTTTTCAAGAGGAGATGAGGACATAGATTATTTTGAATATTTTAATTAGTTAGTACAACATACTAAATGAAATTCAACTAATGTCGGGTTACCCGACATTAATAGGTAATGGGCAGTTGATCCCATGTAGTCGTATAGCTAGGTGATTTATTACCCGAACGCATTTCCCAGACCTTCTTTGTACCAGTAGCGGCTGCCTTTACAACCGTAGAACCAAATCGGGTATTAATAGCATCTACTGTTTTCATTAGTTCGGCTGATTTTCCTTTAGCTGCCATATCTTCAAATAACGATTGCTGAACAATTGGCTTATCAGTGATTAGATTAAGAACTACGCCTGCTTTTTTATATCTGTACCCTGCTCTAAATATCTTCTTTAATCCACGAATAGCCGCCTCTGTTAGCGCCAAAGTATCATCTGTAGGGTTAGGTAACGGCATAACAATACTTTGGGAATATTGAGGCTCATTCCTCATGAAGGGATTAGTCTGTATAAATATAGTCATAGCCCCTGTTACTGAGTTCTGTAGCCGTAATTTCTCTGCGGCACGCCCTGTATGTGTCGCGACTGATTCCGATAACTCATTAAAAGTTGTAACTAGCTTGCCAAAACTACGAGAAGCAATGATTTGTTTCTTAGGTGGAGCTACCTCCTCTAGCTTTAGACAAGATACACCTCTTAGCTCATAGCAAAGGCGCTCCATCACAACCCCAAACTGCAATCGCATGGTTTGTGGAGATACTTTTAATAAATCTAATACGGTATTGATACCCATTTGCTGTAGACGTTTAGCTATTTGATAACCAATGCCCCAGACTTCTCCAACTTCAATTTCACTCATCCATTGATGTAGCTCTTGTTTAGACATAGCAGTGACATCACAAACACCTGAAAACTGTTGATTCTTCTTAGCTAGATGATTAGCGAACTTAGCTAATGTCTTAGTAGGTGCAATACCCACGCATACTGGCAACCCCGTCCAGTCTTTGACTCGTTCTTTAACCGTTAAACCTAGCTCAGTTGGGTCTTGGTAATGCTTGATGACTGAATCTATACGCAAGAAGCTTTCATCAATACTGTAAATCTCTAGATTGGGTGTGAATTGTCTTAAAACCTCAACAACTCTATTACTCATATCCCCATAGAGTGTGTAGTTAGATGAATAAGCTTGTATGCCATGTTGTTCAGCTAAGTCTTTCATCTTGAACCACGGTGTACCCATTTTGACACCTAGGGCTTTAACTTCTGCACTGCGAGCTACAGCACAACCATCGTTATTAGACAGAATAACCATCGGCACGATCTCTAGCTTAGGCTGAAATACTCGCTCACAAGATACATAGAAGTTATTTACATCGACTAGAGCAAATAATGGCTTTGAAATCGTTGACATCATTAGCCTCTACTGGAATGACTAGCGTACCTACGAACTACTCCAACAACCACACCCCATATCTGTAGTTCATGACCTTCTGTAAAAGTGATGGGCTGATAGTCAGGATTCTCTGGACGTAGTTCTATACTCCCCCGATATTTATATAAACGCTTAATGGTGTACTCACCATTAACAACAGCTACAACGATATCGTTATGTTTAGCTTTTAATGCCCTATCGACCACAACCTTATCGGCATCACAGATGCCTGCACCAATCATGGATTCACCACGAACAGTGAACATAAAAGTAGCAGGTTTATTTTTTACTAGATAGTTATTAAGGTCTAAACCATCTTCTGCGTAATCCCCCGCCGGACTTGGGAACCCTGCTGAAATTCGGTGAGACAGTAGTTTTAATTCAGCTACGACTAAATCCCTCGCCAAGGCTTGTGGCTCTTGGTTTAAGGTGATTGACTGATTAAAGGTTGAAATGACGTTATTCATAATATACTGTATATATACACAGTATACATAAATTAAGCCAAGAAAAAACCACGCCTAAAAGTGGCCGGGGTATTACCTAAGAATGCCGGGTAACCCGGCAAATTTCATAGCAATTAACACTAATAAATCTGATGGAAGCATCTGAAATATATAGAGAAATGCCTTAGACTGCGTTCAATCGTATAAAAATTAGCCTTGGATTAGAAATAATGAGACAAAAAAAACAATTAGCCATTATTGGTGCCGGCATTTCAGGCCTAGGTTGCGCTTACTATCTTAAAGAAAATCCCCACATTGAAATTACCATATTTGAAAAAGAATCTCGTTTAGGCGGACATAGCAACACCATTGATTTTTTAGAGCCAGGCGGCAATAGGACATACGGAATTGACACAGGATTTTTGGTTTTTAACCGCCGCACATATCCACGTTTATTACAGTTATTCAAAGAACTTGATGTGCCAATTGCTGACTCTGAAATGTCATTTTCGGTATCCATACCCACAAATGGAAATAGTTCGCCATTAGAGTGGGCAGGAACCGATCTAAATAGTATTTTTGCGCAAAGACATAATTTGTGGAATTTTGATTTTTTAGGGATGCTAAAAGACATTATTAGATTTAATAAATTAGCTAAAGCTATTGCCCGAAATAATGAATTAACTGACTTTACAGATAAAGCTCAAGAATCAGTTGAAGAGTTTCTTGTCAAACATAAATTTGGCTCCCCCTTTAAAAATTGGTATTTATTACCAATGATCGGTGCCATCTGGTCTTGTCCTGTTAGCGAAATGATGCAATTTCCAATTAAGACGCTGATTCATTTTTGCGACAATCATGGCTTACTAAATATTATTGACCGACCTCAATGGCTGACTGTTGATGGCGGCTCACGTGAATATGTTTCGCGCTTAGTCAACAAATTAAAAAACAGCGGCATCAAGATTGATCACAAGGC
>Ga0228702_1001034_pt1 | contig 19049 bp, 17 predicted proteins | sample McNCre217_Aug_MG_2_FD_178018 | JGI IMG/M metagenome (GOLD analysis project Ga0228702, IMG submission 178018) | Freshwater microbial communities from McNutts Creek, Athens, Georgia, United States - 20-17_Aug_MG | ecosystem: Environmental > Aquatic > Freshwater > Creek | place: USA: Georgia... | reverse complement strand
TCAAAGGCGACTACACCGAGCAAGTCTCCACCGGCATCGACAACTGGACCATGCGCCAGCCCTTGGGCGTGGTCGCAGGCATCACGCCGTTCAACTTCCCCGTCATGGTGCCCATGTGGATGTTCCCTGTGGCCATCGCCACCGGCAACACCTTTGTGTTGAAGCCCAGCCCGCTGGACCCATCGCCCTCGCTGTTCATTGCCGAGTTGCTGAAACAAGCGGGCTTGCCTGACGGCGTGTTCAACGTGGTGCAAGGCGACAAAGAAGCGGTGGATGCCTTGTTGGTTCACCCCGATGTCAAAGCCATCAGCTTCGTGGGCTCCACCCCGATTGCCAACTACATCTACGAAACTGGCGCACACCACGGCAAGCGCGTGCAAGCTTTGGGCGGCGCGAAAAACCACATGGTCGTCATGCCCGACGCCGACATTGACCAAGCGGTCGACGCCTTGATTGGCGCGGCCTACGGCTCGGCAGGTGAACGTTGCATGGCCATCAGCGTGGCGGTGTTGGTGGGCGATGTGGCGGAACGTTTGATGCCCAAACTCATCGAGCGCACCAAAGCCCTCAAAGTGTTGGACGGTGAAAACCTCGCCGCCGAAATGGGCCCTATCGTGACCGACACAGCACGCCAACGCATCACCGGCTACATCGACGCAGGCGTGGCCGAAGGCGCGCAGTTGTTGGTTGACGGCCGCCACTTCGATGGCGCACAAGCGGGCAAAGGTTGCGACCACGGCTTCTGGCTCGGCGGCACCTTGTTTGACCACGTGACCACCGACATGAAAATTTACAAGGAAGAAATCTTTGGCCCCGTGCTGTCATGCGTGCGCGTGCCCGACTTTGCCCAAGCGGTGCAAATCATCAACGACCACGAGTTTGGCAACGGCGTGAGCTGCTTCACCCGTGACGGCAACGTGGCCCGCGAATTCAGCCGCCGCATTCAAGCGGGCATGGTGGGCATCAACGTGCCGATTCCTGTGCCGATGGCTTGGCACGGCTTTGGCGGCTGGAAGCGTTCGCTCTTTGGCGACATGCACGCCTACGGTGAAGAGGGTGTGCGCTTCTACACGAAGCAAAAATCCATCATGCAACGCTGGCCTGAGAGCATTGGCAAAGGCGCTGAGTTCGTCATGCCGACATCTAAGTAACTTTGTCGCCCTTTGCTAGGGTCGCGTGCTTGCATGTGCATCGGCAGCTTGGGGCAGCATGTTTTGCTCCTCGTCTGCTGCGCATCCGAATGTCGCGGCAACATGCCACCCCAATCTACCGCTGCACACGCAAGGCGCGGTGGCACTCACAAGCACAGAGAGCATGGACTGATGCTGTGTAAACAGCGAGGCCCATGTTGTCAGAGAAGGGGTGGGCTGGGTGGTGTGTTGCAGCGACATTCGGATGCGCAGCAGACGAGGAGCAAAACACACCGCCCAGCCCGCCCCTTCTCTGACAACTGCAACAAAAAACACCAGCAAGCTACCATCCATACGCACAACAACAAAGACATGAGACATCTGTATGAGCGACACCCAGTTTGACTACATCATCGTCGGCGCAGGCACTGCGGGTTGCTTGTTGGCCAACCGCCTAAGTGCCAACGCCAGCAAACGCGTGTTACTCATCGAAGCAGGCCGCAAGGACGATTACCACTGGGTGCACATTCCTGTGGGCTACCTCTATTGCATCGGCAACCCACGCACCGATTGGCTCTACAACACCGCACCCGATGCGGGTTTGAACGGCCGCAGCTTGCGTTACCCACGCGGCAAGGTTTTGGGCGGTTGCTCCAGCATCAACGGCATGATTTACATGCGCGGCCAAGCACGTGACTACGACCAATGGGCCGACATCACCGGCGACGCTCGCTGGCGCTGGGACAACACCCTGCCCTACTTCAAACTGCACGAAGACCACCATGCAGGCGCCAACGCCTTGCACGGCGCCAAAGGTGAACTCAGCGACGTGCTGCTGGCCGACACCACCGTGTATGGCGAAACCTTGCGCCACCACAACGCAGGCGGCGAATGGCGCATTGAAAAGCAACGCTTGCGCTGGGATGTGCTGGACGCTTTTGCACAGGCTGCCGTGCAAGCGGGCATTCCTGCCACCGACGACTTCAACCGTGGCAGCAACGAAGGTGTGGGCTACTTTGAAGTGAACCAAAAAAGCGGTTGGCGTTGGAACACCGCGAAAGCATTTGTGCGCCCCACGTGTTACGCACGGCCCAACTTTGAGCTGTGGTCTTCTGCACAAGTGGCCAAGCTTGTCATGGCCACCGATGCCGACGGCACGCAGCGCTGCACCGGCGTGGAGGTGTGGACCGGTCACGGCTACGTGACCGTCACCGCCAAACAATCGGTGGTGCTGAGTGCGGGTGCAATTGGCACGCCGCAAATCTTGCAACTCTCAGGCCTTGGTCCAGCCGACTTGCTCAAACAACACGGCATTGACCCCGTGATCGACTTGCCCGGCGTCGGTGCCAATTTGCAAGACCATTTGCAGATTCGCTCGGTCTTCAAAGTGCACAACGTCGAGACGCTCAACACCCTCGCCAACAGCTGGTGGGGCAAGGCCAAGATTGGTTTGGAATACGCGTTCAAGCGCAGCGGCCCCATGAGCATGGCACCATCACAACTCGGCGCCTTCACCCGCAGCAGCCCAGACCAGCCGTACCCGAACATCGAATACCACGTGCAGCCCTTGAGCCTCGACGCATTTGGCGAGCCACTGCACAGCTTCCCCGCCTTCACCGCCAGCGTGTGCAACTTGAACCCCACCAGCCGTGGCACGGTCAACATCACCAGCGCCAAGTTTGCGGATGCGCCCAAGATCGCACCCAACTACCTAAGCACCGAAGCCGACCGCCAAGTAGCCGCCGATTCGCTGCGCGTGACGCGCCGCATTGCCGCGCAGCCCGCCCTCGCCAAATACAAACCCGAAGAATACAAACCCGGCGTGCAATACCAAACCGATGAAGACTTGGCGCGTTTGGCTGGCGACATTGCCACCACCATCTTCCACCCCGTGGGCACCGCACGCATGGGCCGCATTGACGATCCGTTGGCGGTGGTCGACCCCGAGTTGCGTGTGCGCGATGGCCGCGGCGGCATGGTGCGCGGCCTACGCGTGGTCGACGCCAGCGTGATGCCCACCATCACCAGCGGCAACACCAACAGCCCCACCTTGATGATGGCCGAGAAGGCCGCGCAGTGGCTGGCGCACGAGGCAGAGGCAAGCTAAAGAGGGCGTCTAGGGTTAGCCCTCAAGGGAATGTCCTAGGCAATATGCACCGATTCGGGGCTTACATTACTAGCACTCGACGCAGCGCCAGCGCTGTGATCACGAGGGTCTGAGGAGACATACACAACAGACGCTTCCACAGGAACGTCACCCAAAAAAGGCACCGGTCACCCCGGTGCCTTTTGCTTTGTGGACGCATTGATTTACAAGCCACAATCGCCCGCATGGAAATTTTCTTCACCACTTTCGCCTCTGCCTTGGCAGGCTTTGTGGACTCGATTGTGGGCGGCGGCGGCCTTATTTTGTTGCCCGCTTTGTTTGCGGCGTATCCCACCGCTGCACCGGCGACATTGTTTGGCACCAACAAAAGTGCGTCTGTATGGGGCACGGCATTTGCCACATGGCAATACAGCCGCCGCGTTCAAGTGCGTTGGTCATCTTTGCTACCCGCCGCAGGGGTGACCATGCTGGCAGCCTTTGCAGGTGCGTGGTGGGTCACCTTGGTTTCTGCTGAATTTTTACGCCGTCTCTTGCCTGCGGTGCTGGTGCTGGTGCTCATCTACACCCTGATGCGCAAAGACATGGGCCGCCACCATGCGCCACGTTTTCATGGGCGTGCAGAACTGCTCGCCACTTCCACCATCGGTTTGACGATCGGCTTTTACGACGGCTTCTTTGGCCCAGGCACGGGTAGCTTCTTTGTGTTTTTGTTGGTGCGTTGGTTGGGCTACGACTTTCTCAACGCATCGGTGGCAGCCAAGCTGCTCAACCTCGCCAGCAACATCGCCGCACTCACTTTGTTCACCATGAAAGGCCATGTGTGGTGGCACATGGCGCTGCCCATGGCACTGGCCAATGTGGCGGGTAGTTTGTTGGGCACGCGGATGGCGCTTCAACACGGCGCAGGCTTTGTGCGCGGCATGTTCATCGTGGTGGTGAGCGCCTTGATTTGCAAAACCAGCTACGACGCGTTTTTGCGCTAACGCCCAAAGCCACGGAGCGTGCGGCGAATTAGCGACCCGCTGACTTTGGCGCAGAAGCAGCGCCTGTGGCTCTCGTGGCCGATGCAGGCTTGGCTGCAGCCGATGCGGGCGCTGATGGCGTTGAAGCCGCTGAGGCCGCTTTAGCAGCCGCGGCAGACGCCGCCTTCTCAGCAGCAGAAGCAGCCACCACCGGCTCCTCCACCGCCAGCTCTGCGGCCTTGGGTGGCCACGGCACGCTGGCTACTGCGCGAGGCTTGCCGATGGGGCGCGTGGCCTGACCTTTTTGCACGGCCTCAATGTCTTCTTGCGAGGGGTATTGACCCATGATGACAAAGTCAAACACACGGCGGGCAATGGGCGCTGCGTTTTGAGCGCCAAAGCCTGCGTTCTCCACCACCATGGCCAAGGCCACCTTGGGATCGTCGGCAGGTGCAAACGCCACAAACAAGGCATGGTCACGCATGCGCTCGTCAATCGCCGAGGCGTTGTACTTTTCGTTTTGCTTCACCGTGAACACTTGCGCTGTGCCCGTTTTGCCTGCGCTCACATACTGCGCGCCCACAAAGCTGGTTGCCGACGTGCCTTCAATGTTCACACCGATCATGCCCTTCTTGATGACCTCTAAGTTTTCAGGGGTCAGTGGCAATTGCGCAATCGGTTCTTTGGCGACCATGGTCGAGGCCTTCGTCTCCACATCCACCACTTCACGCACCAAGTGCGGCTTCATCTTCAAGCCGTTGTTGGCCACCGTGCCCATCGCATGCGCGATTTGCAACATGGTGAAGTTGTTGTAGCCCTGACCAATCCCGAGCGAAATGGTTTCGCCCGAATACCAGCGCTGCTGCTCCGGCTTTTTGTAGGTCGTGCGTTTCCATTCGGTAGACGGCAGCACGCCGCGCGATTCACCCAAGATGTCGATGCCCGTGATCTGACCAAAGCCCAACGGTTTCATTTGGTCGTGCATCAAGTCCACGCCCATGTCACGTGCCAGCGTGTAGTAATAGGTGTCGCACGATTCCACGATGGATTTGTACATGTCCACCGAACCATGGCCGCCTTCTTTGTCGTCACGAAACCGGTGGTTACCGAACATGAAAAAGCCGGGGTCAGAAATCAGCGTCTTCTCTGCGCGCTTGCCTGTTTGCAATGCCGCCAACGCCATGAAGGGTTTGTAGGTGGAGCCAGGTGGATACGTGCCACGCAACGCACGGTTCAACAAAGGCTTGTCGATAGATTCGTTCAGCGCCGCCCAGTTTTCAGAATCGATGCCGTCCACAAACAAGTTGGGGTCGAACGTGGGCTTGCTCACAAAGGCCAACACTTCACCCGTTTTCGGGTCGAGCGCCACCAAAGCGCCTCGGCGTTTGCCATACAAATCTTCGACCAACTTTTGCAGCTTGATGTCAATGGACAGCACCACGCTGTTGCCGGGAACTGCTTGGCTGCTGTTGAGACGACGCACCGCGCGGCCACCGGCCGAGGTTTCCATTTCTTGCACACCAGTGGTGCCGTGCAATTGTTTTTCGTAGCTTTGCTCGACGCCGAGTTTGCCGATGTAGTCGGTGCCGCGGTAATTGCCGGCATCGTCCGACTCTTCAATCTTGCCTTTTTCGGCTTGGTTGATACGCCCGATGTAGCCAATCACATGGCTAGCCAACTGGTTGTACGGGTAGTTGCGGAACAAGCGCGCGCGAATTTCAACGCCAGGAAAACGGTAGCGTTGCGCCGCAAAGCGCGCCACTTCTTCATCGGTCAAACGGTTGCGAATGGGCACCGATTCAAAGCTCTTCGATTCACCTAATTGCTTTTTAAAGCGGCGTTTGTCGCGCGGCTGAATGTCGATCACGCCGGAGAGCTGCTCAATCACTTCCTCCAGCGGCGCAATGACTTTGGATGCCGTGATCTCAAGCGTGTAGGCCGAGTAGTTGGTGGCCAACACAACCCCGTTGCGGTCCATGATGACGCCGCGGTTGGGCACGATGGGGACGATGGCGGTGCGGTTGTTTTCGGCCTGCGCATTCAACTCGTCGTAGCGCACCACCTGCAAGTAAAACAAACGCAGAGCGAGCAGGCCAAACAAAATCAAAATCGCGCCCGTCACCACCACCATGCGCGACCTGAAGCGTCGCAGGTCGGACTCGATGTCGCGAATCACCCTCATAGTGGTCGGTTCGCGTCAGGGTTGGGTGCGCGGCGTTGCGGCGCCAACAAGAACACACTCACCACAGGCCACAACAAGGCCTCGAGCAAGGGAGACAAAAAGATGGTCCAGCCTGGAAACAAAGCGCCAGACATCATGCGCACCATCAACTCCAAGGCGTGCGCCGCGGCGAACATGGGCAAGACTTGCATGGCCTGCGAAGGCACGGTGAACCAGAGCAAACGGCGGTGCACCATGATGGCCATGAAGCCCAAGGCGGTGTAGGTCAGCGCGTGCTGCCCAAGCAACGCGGATTGATGCACATCGGTGGCCACGCCAAAAAAGAACGCCACGCCAATGCCCACCAAACGCGGTTGGTGCACGCACCAAAACACGAGGACCAAAGCTAAGAAATCGGGCATCCAGGCCGCATTGCCCACGAGGCTGATGTTGACCACCATGTTGGCAAACAAGGCCGCCAGCAAGGTGAACAAAATGAACAAGGGGTTGGCTGGCAACAACAGCTGTTGGCCACGCGGCATGATCATTTGCGACCACCCTTCTGCGAGGCCACTGGCACAGCTTTTTCAATTTGCGGGCGCGGTGGCAATTGGTCACTCAAAGGCTCCAACACCATGACATGACGCGCGCCTTGCACACGACCCACAGGCTCGCACAAGATGCGCGCAAAGGCGGTCTCGGCGCGGCGTTCGACCTTGGTCACTTTGCCCACCAAAACGCCAGCGGGGTAAATACCGTCCACGCCGCTGGTGGACAACATATCGCCCACTTCAATGTCGGCGTTGGTTGCCATGAAGCGCAGCTCCAACAAAGGTGCACCACCCGATTCGCCATACGCCACACCACGCGCACCCGTACGGGTGTTGAGCACGGGAATGGAATGTTCGCGATCGGTCACCAGCGTCACTTCGCTGACCAAGGGCAGCACGTGCGTGACTTGACCCAAGATACCGTGCTCGTCCATCACTGGCGAGCTGGCTTTGACGCCATCTGTCATGCCTTTGTCGATGATGAGCTTGCGGGTGTAGGGGTCGGCTGCGTCGTACAAGACTTCGGCGGCGATGCCTTTGGTGTCTAAGCGCTTGTTCAGGCTCAATAACTCGCGCAGCTGTTTGTTCTCCAGCGCCAGCTGTTCCACCTGGCCTGAGCGGCGGGCTTGCACCAGCAACTGCTGGCGCGCCTCGCGCTCGGAGGCTTGCGCCACATCACGCGCCTCAAAGTACTCCGTGGAATATTCAGCCAGCACCTGCGGACGCATGGCCAACCACTGCACCGGATACAGCGCCACCGACAAGGCGGCGCGCAAAGGCTGGGTCACCCCAAAACGCACGTCGGCCACCATCAACAGCACCGACAAGGCGCTGAAGAAAAGTAATTTGGAGACAGCCGAGGGGCCTTGCTTGAAGAAGGCCGGGGGGGAGCGGTCGAGGGTGCCCAGTGGCACTTAATTATTCGCTCGTGAAGATGGAGCCCAAACGCTCCATGCGCTCAAGGGCCAAGCCGCAGCCACGCACCACGCAGGTGAGTGGATCTTCGGCCACCAACACTGGCAAGCCAGTTTCTTCGGCCAACAAGCGGTCGAGGTCACGCAACAACGCGCCGCCACCGGTGAGCATCATGCCGCGCTCGGCAATGTCTGCGCCCAATTCGGGAGGCGTTTGTTCCAACGCGTTTTTCACGGCAGAAACAATGTTGTTCAGAGGGTCGGTCAACGCTTCCAAGATTTCGTTGGAAGAGATGGTGAACGAGCGTGGCACACCTTCAGAGAGGTTGCGGCCCTTGACTTCCATTTCCTTGACTTCAGAGCCAGGGAATGCCGAACCGATTTCTTTCTTGATGGCTTCAGCGGTTGGCTCGCCAATCAACATGCCGTAGTTGCGACGGATGTAGTTGATGATGGCTTCGTCAAACTTGTCGCCGCCCACGCGCACGCTGCCTTTGTAGACCATGCCGCCCAAAGAGATAACGCCCACTTCGGTGGTACCGCCACCGATGTCGACCACCATCGAGCCAGAGGCTTCAGACACAGGCAAGCCTGCGCCGATGGCGGCGGCCATGGGTTCTTCAATCAAGTACACCTCAGAGGCGCCAGCGCCCAAAGCGGATTCGCGAATCGCGCGACGCTCCACTTGGGTTGAGCCGCAAGGCACGCAAATGATGATGCGTGGGCTGGGCTTCAACACCGAGCGTGGGTGCACCATCTTGATGAACTGCTTGAGCATTTGCTCAGTCACGGTGAAATCGGCGATCACGCCGTCTTTCATGGGGCGAATGGCTTCGATGTTGCCGGGCACTTTGCCCAACATGGCCTTGGCTTCGTGGCCAACGGCTTGAATGGTTTTCTTGCCTTGAGGGCCGCCTTCATGGCGAATCGACACAACCGAAGGCTCGTCCAACACGATGCCTTTGTCGCGCACATAAATCAGGGTGTTGGCAGTACCCAGGTCAATCGCCAAATCGGTGGAGAAATACCGACGAAAAGATCCAAACATGTCTGTCCTCTAAGCTTGCCCGCGGGCGCGGACACAAAGGCGAGATAATACCGCATCGCCCGTAAACCACGGGTTTATCCCTTGTAAAAGTATGTCCCTTAACGACCAAGACATTCGCCGCATTGCCAACTTGGCGCGGCTAGAGCTTCAGCCCGACGAACAGGCCCGTATGCTCAACAAAATCAACGACTTTTTCAACATCGTCGAGCAAATCCGCGCGGTAGACACCACAGGTGTGGTGCCCATGGCCCATCCCGTGGATGCCATGGCCAACGCCAACATTTCCCTGCGCTTGCGACCCGATGTGGCCAGCGAGCCCAACAACCGCGAAGCCAACCAACAAAGCGCCCCTGCCGTGGAGCGTGGTTTGTTCTTGGTACCCAAAGTGATTGAGTGAGGCGCACGACATGACAAAAGCATTGCATGACAAAAGCGTCATCGAACTCGTTGGCGCACTGACGCAAAAACAAGTCAGCGCAGTTGAACTGGCGCAGCACTTTTTGGCACGCGCCAAAGCCGACACCACAGGCTCTTTCTTGGCCCTGAATGAAGACGCGACCTTGGCCCAAGCTAAAGCCGCCGATGCCCGCATCGCCGCGGGCACCGCTGGCGCGCTCGTTGGCGTGCCACTGGCCCACAAAGACGTGTTCGTCACCCGCGATTTCCCCACCACCGCAGGCTCCAAAATTTTGAGCGGTTACCGCTCGCCATTCGACGCCACCGTGGTGGCCAAGTTGGCTGAACAAGGCATGGTGACCTTGGGCAAGGTCAACTGCGACGAATTCGCCATGGGTTCGAGCAACGAAAACTCGGCCTACGGTGCGGTGAAAAATCCGTGGGACAGCAGCCGCATCCCCGGCGGCTCGTCCGGCGGCAGCGCTGCCGCAGTGGCTGCGCGCTTGGCACCTGCATCCACCGGTACTGACACCGGTGGCTCCATTCGCCAACCTGCCAGTTTTTGCGGCATCACCGGCATTAAGCCCACGTATGGCCGCGCTTCACGCTACGGCATGATTGCCTACGCTTCGAGCCTCGACCAAGCCGGCCCCATGGCCCGCAGCGCCGAAGACTGCGCATTGTTGCTCTCGGCCATGTGCGGGCCCGATTTGGACCGCGACTCCACCTCGTTGGACGTTCCCGCTGAGAACTTCTCAGCCAAGTTGAACGACAGCTTGGCCGGTTTGCGCATTGGCATTCCCAAAGAGTTTTTTGGCGAAGGCCTCGCGGCCGACGTACGCGCCGCGATTGATGCGGCGCTCAAAACGCTCGAAGCCCAAGGCGCCAAGCTGGTTCCCATCACGCTGCCGCGCACCGAGTTGGCCATTCCCGTGTACTACATCATCGCGCCGGCCGAAGCCAGCTCGAACCTGAGCCGCTTTGATGGCGTGAAGTTTGGCCACCGCGCCAAGGACTACACCGACTTGGTGGACATGTACAAAAAGACCCGCGCCGAAGGCTTTGGCGAAGAGGTCAAGCGCCGCATCATGACGGGCGCGTATGTGCTCTCGCACGGTTACTACGACGCGTACTACCTGCAAGCACAAAAAATTCGCCGCATGATTGCGGACGACTTCCAACGCGCCTTTGCTGAGTGCGATGTCATCGCAGGCCCCGTCGCCCCCACCGTGGCGTGGAAGCTGGGCAACAACGCAGCCGATCCGCTGGCCGACTACTTGGCCGACATCTTCACGCTGCCCGCTTCGCTCGCTGGCCTGCCCGGCATGAGCTTGCCTGTGGGTTTTGGCGAAAGCCACATGCCTGTCGGCATGCAACTCATTGGCAACTACTTGCAAGAAGCACGCTTGTTGAACGTCGCGCACCAGTTCCAACTGAACACCGATTTCCACCTCCAAAAACCGGAGGGCATCTGACATGACTGCACCCAAATTAGTCCAAGGCTACGAAGTCGTCATCGGCTTTGAAACCCACGCCCAACTCTCGACGCAAAGCAAAATCTTCAGCCGCGCGCCAACAGCGTTTGGCGCTGAAGCCAACACCCAAGCCTGCGCGGTGGACATGGCCCTGCCCGGCACACTGCCCGTGATGAACATCGGTGCGGTCGAGCGCGCGATTGAGTTTGGCTTGGGCGTCAACGCGCACATCGCCGAGCGCAGCATCTTTGCACGCAAAAACTACTTCTACCCCGACCTGCCCAAGGGTTACCAAATCAGCCAGTTTGAAATTCCGGTGGTGCAAGGTGGCGAGGTGTCGTTCTTCTTGGAAGTTGGCAAAGAGACCGTGCACAAAACGGTGCGCTTAGAGCGTGCCCACCTCGAAGAAGATGCGGGCAAATCGCTGCACGAGGACTTCATTGGACAGTCCGGCATCGACTTGAACCGTGCAGGCACACCGCTGCTAGAAATCGTCACGCAGCCCGACATGCGCAGCAGTGAAGAAGCTGTGGCCTACGCCAAAGAGCTGCACAAAATCGTGACGTGGATTGGCATTTGCGACGGCAACATGCAAGAAGGCTCGTTCCGCTGCGATGCCAACGTGTCGGTGCGCAAACCTGGCGCACCCTTGGGCACACGCCGTGAAATCAAGAACTTGAACAGTTTCAAGTTCATGCAGCAAGCCATCGACTACGAAGTGCGTTGGCAAATCGACCAAATCGAAGACGGCCACGCCATCGAACAAGCCACCGTCTTGTTCGACCCAGACACCGGCGAGACCCGCGCCATGCGCACCAAAGAAGACGCCGCCGACTACCGCTACTTCCCCGACCCTGACCTGCCCCCGCTGGTGATTGGTCGCGATTGGGTGGAGCGCGTGAAAAGCGAAATGGCCGAGCTGCCTCGCGTGATGGCCGAGCGTTTTGTCAAAGACTACGCACTGCCCGAATACGACGCCACTTTGCTCACGCAAAGCAAAGCCACGGCCGCTTACTTTGAAGCGGCTGCCAAAGTGTGCGGCCAACCCAAGCTGGCCAGTAACTGGATCATGGGCGAGGTGTCACGCCGCTTGAACAGCGGCGAGGTGACGTTTGACAACATCCCTGTCAGCGCCGCACAACTGGGCGCGATGATTGCGCGCATTCAAGACGGCACGATCAACAACAACTCGGCCAAGCAGGTGTTTGAAGCCTTGTGGAACGGCGAAGGTGAAGTCGACGCCATCATCGAAGCCAAAGGCCTCAAGCAGATGAGCGACACCGGCGAGCTGGAAAAAATCATCGACGACGTGTTGGCCGCCAACCCCAAGAACGTCGAAGAGTTCAAAGCGGGCAACACCAAAGCCTTGAACGGTCTGGTCGGCCCGATCATGAAGGCCAGCAAAGGCAAAGCCAATCCCGCGCAAGTCAATGCGCTGTTGATGAAGAAGCTGAGTTAAAGCTCACAAGGAGACACACATGAACACATCCACATTGCTTCGCCGTACCGTATTGGGCGTGGCCGCGGCTTCAGCGCTGATGGTCGCCACAGCATCCACAGCTTTGGCGCAAAACAAAACCGTGTTGCGCATCTCCAGCCCAGCCGTGCCCGATGACTGGCACGGCAAGATGTGGGACGTGTTCAAAGAGTCACTGAACAAGTCTGCGCCCAACGCCTACGATGTGCAGATCAACCTCAATGGCGCGCTGTTCAAGCAAGGCACCGAGCCTGCAGCCATGGCGCGCGGCAATTTGGAGCTGGCCTCTATCTCGGCATTTGACATCGCCAAATTGGTGCCTGAGTTCTCTATCTTCACGGCTGGCTATGTCATCCGCGATCCCAAGCATCAGCAAAAGGTGTTCAACGGCCCTATCGGCGACGAGTTGTTCAAGCTCGCATCTGAAAAGATGGATGTCACCATTTTGGCCACAGCCTACTTAGGCACACGTCAACTCAATTTGCGTGACATGCGCAAGGTCAGCACACCCGCCGACCTCAAAGGCGTCAAGCTACGCATGCCCGGCTCTAAAGAGTGGTTGTTCTTGGGCGACTCGTTGGGCGCAACCGCCACGCCGCTGGCTTTTGGCGAGGTGTACATGGGCCTCAAGACCGGCACCATCGACGGCCAAGACAACCCGCTGCCAACGGTGCGTGCTGCGAAGTTTTATGAGGTGACACAACAAATCGTGTTGACCAACCACTTGGTGGACAGCTTGTTCATTGCCGTGTCCAACAAGACGTGGAACAGCCTGTCTACCGCAGAGCAAAAGACGCTCAAAGCCGCCGCACAAGCAGCTGCCAAATTCAACAACGACAACCGCATCAAAGAAGAGGCTCAAATTTTGGACTTCTTCAAAAAGCAAGGCTTGAAAGTCAACAAACCCAACGAAGAAGCGTTCCGCAAAGCGGTGCAAGCGGCTTACGACAAATCGGAAATGGCACAAAACTGGCCCAAGGGTTTGATGGATCGCATCAACGCGACCAAGTAAGCCATGTTGCGTAAAGCAGCCAACGCCATCGGCGGCGTTTTATTCCTCGCCTTGTTCATCACGTTTCTTGTGCAGATCGTGGCGCGCTTTGGGTTTGACCAGCCACTGCCTTGGAGTGACGAGTTAGCCGTCATCTTGTATCTGTGGGTCATTTTGTGGTCATGCGCGTTTGTGGTGCCCGAGAAAGAACACGTGATGTTTGACCTCGTGTGGAACAGCGCCAGCCCCAAGATTCGCCGACTCATGCGCATGGTGGGCCACACCTTGATTGGTGGCTTGGCGCTAGCCGCCATTCCGGCCAGCTGGGAATACGTGCACTTCATGGCACGTGAAAAAACAGCGGTTTTGGGCCTGTCTTTTGAATGGGTGTTTTTGCCTTTTGTGTTGTTGCTAATCGCACTCGCCGCACGTAGCTGGCACGGCTTGGTTCAAGCCATGAACAACCGCGGGCTAGAAGACCACGAGGCCACGTCATGACGTTTCCCCCCCTCACCGTACTCGCGGCCGTGTTGATTTTGGGCATGTTGCTGCGCATGCCCATTGGTTTTTCTATGCTCATGTCGGGTGTGGCTTATCTCATCACCAAAGGCCAAGATTTGGGATTGGTGGCAGAGCAGGTAAGCAACGGGCTGTACAACAGCTATGTGCTGTTGGCGGTACCTTTGTTTGTGTTTGCCGCCAACTTGATGAATGCTGGCACGGTGAGTGAACGCATTTTTGACTTTTGCCGCATTCTCGTGGGCCGCATGCGCGGCGGCTTGGCACAAGTAGACATTTTGGTGAGCGTCATTTTTTCTGGCATGAGCGGCAGCGCCATTGCCGACGCCGCGGGCCCAGGCTTGGTCACGATTCGCCAAATGCTCAAAAAACCTGAATACACCCGCGGCTTTGCTGGCGCCGTGGTGGTGGCCAGCGCCACGCTCGGGCCCATCATTCCGCCCTCCATCCCCATGGTGATTTATGCACTGGTCTCCGGTGCGTCGGTCGGCGCTTTGTTCTTGGGCGGTGTGGTGCCAGGGCTGTTGATGACTGTGCTCATGATGGGCGTGGTGCATGTCATCGCCACCCAGCGCAACATGCCGCGCGAAGAACCGATTCCCCTGCACGAATGGCCGCGCATTTTGTTTCGCGGCGCGCTGCCTTTGTCCATGCCCATCGTGTTGTTGGGTGGCATTTACTCCGGCGCCTTCACCCCCACAGAAGCGGCGGCTGTCGCTGCTTTGCACGCACTGTTGTTGTCCACCGTGGTGTACCGCGCGCTGACGTGGCGCAGCTTTTGGGGCGTGGTGATGGAATCCACCCGTGCAAGTGCCGTCATCACCATCATCTTGGCTGGTGCCTTCATCCTCAACTACGCCTTCACAGCCGAACAAGTGCCGCAACACATGGCGGCTTGGGTCGACAGCATGCAGCTCAGTCGCATTCAGTTTTTACTGATGGTGAACGCTTTGTTTTTGGTGCTGGGTTGCTTTTTAGATGTCTCTGTGTTGCTGCTCGTGTTTGTGCCGATGCTGCTGCCCGCGGTCAACGCCCTAGGAATTGACTTGGTTCACTTCGGCGTATTGGTCGTGCTCAACATGATGATTGGCCTCATTCACCCGCCTTTTGGCATGTTGTTGTTCGTGACCAAAGCGCTGACCGGCATTCCCATTGGCGAGATGATGCGTGAGGGTTGGATGTTCTTGGTGATGTTGTTGGGGTTACTGCTCGCCCTCACCTTCTTCCCTGAGCTGGTACTGTGGCTACCGCGCACCATGGGCTACGGCACCGCAACATGACCACGCCCGCAGCCGCAGCGCCCCACAGCGCACTGGAAGATATCCAAGGCCTGCTCGCAGGTTGCCTGTTTGTCGCGTTGGGGGTGTGCATGTTTCGCGAAGCAGCGTTGTTCACGGGCGGCACCACCGGGGTGGCGTTCTTGCTGCACTACTTTGCACAGCTGCCTTTGGGTGCGGTGCTCTTCGTGATCAACCTGCCGTTTTATGTATTTGGTTGGCAACGCTTGGGGCACGCCTTCACATTCAAAACATTTGCAGCGGTGAGTTTGTTGTCCATCTATGTGGAGTTACTCCCGCAGTGGATTGGTTTTTCGCATTTAGATCCCGTGTTTGCCGCTCTCATGGCTGGCTTGCTGGTCGGCACAGGAATTCTCATTTTGATTCGCCACGGCGCTAGCTTAGGTGGCGTCACCATCATGTCGGTGTATCTGCAAAAGACACGTGGCTGGCGCGCAGGCCATGTGCAAATGGCAATTGATGCTTGCATCTTGCTCACGGCATTTGCGCTAACCGATGCACGCAAAGCGTTGCTGTCTTTGCTCGGTGCGTTTGCTTTGAATTTGGTGATCGCCGTCAACCACCGCGCCGACCGTTACTACGGCGCGTGACTGACCGCCTTTAAACGCCGTAACGCTCGCGATACGCTTGCGTGCGCGCCAAGTGCTCGCCCATCGCGTTGCCAGGCTGCTTGCCCAAGTAGGCCAACAAGTCTTCCAACTTGGCGATGGTGCACACGCTCATGCCCAACTGCTCGCGCACGTATTGCACGGCGCTGTAGGGCACGTCTTGGGTGGTGCCGTCCGCTTGTTTTTCGGTGGCCATTTCTTGGCGATCCAACGCGATTGCCACGGCGTGGGGCGTAGCGCCCGCCGCTTTGATGAGCGCAATAGATTCACGCGCAGCAGTGCCCGCACTCATCACGTCATCCACAATCAACACACGGCCTTTGAGGGGCGCGCCCACCAAGCTGCCGCCTTCGCCGTGGTCTTTAGCTTCTTTGCGGTTGTAGGCGAAAGGAACGTTGCGGCCTAAACGCGCCAGCTCAATCGACACCGCCGCACCCAAGGGAATACCTTTGTAAGCGGGGCCAAAAATCATGTCGAACTCGATGCCGCTGTTGACAATGCACTGCGCGTAAAAGCTGGCCAACTTGCCCAACTTGGCGCCGTCGTCAAACAAACCGGCGTTGAAAAAGTAAGGCGACATGCGGCCTGCCTTGGTTTTGAACTCGCCAAATTTCAACACGCCGCAATCCAGCGAAAATTGCACAAATTCTTGGGCCAACACGTCGTTGGTCACGGCACTGTTACTCATGGGGAAAATCCTTGTTCAAACTCACCAGCCTCAACCTCAATGGCATTCGTTCTGCGGCCCGCAAGGGCGTGGAGGCGTGGATCGAAAAATCGAACCCTGATTGTATTTGCGTCCAAGAAATCAAAGCGCAGGCCGCCGACATCGAGGGCACGTTCGACACCTTGGCTGGCATGAAAGGCCATTTTCAATACGCCGAGAAAAAGGGCTACTCGGGCGTGGGCATCTACACGCGCCACGAACCCAGCGATGTGATCGTGGGTTTTGATGGCGGCGAGTTCGATGCCGAAGGCCGCTACGTGGAGCTGCGGTTTGACACGCCCACGCGCAAGCTCTCGATCATCAGCAGCTACTTCCCCAGCGGCTCATCAGGCCCTGAGCGCCAAGAAGCCAAGTACCGTTTTTTGGATGCCATGTACCCGCATCTGCAAGCCCTCAAAGCAGAGCGCGAGTTTGTGCTGTGCGGCGACATCAACATCGCGCACAAAGAAGCGGACTTGAAGAACTGGAAAGGCAACCAAAAGAACAGCGGCTTCTTGCCCGAAGAGCGCGCGTGGATGACCCAGCTCACCACCGAAGGCGGCGTGGTGGATGTGTATCGCCAGCTCGAACCCGACACCACCGACGCTTGCTACACCTGGTGGAGCAACCGCGGCCAAGCCTATGCCAACAACGTGGGCTGGCGTTTGGACTACCACTTGGCCACGCCCGCCGTGGCAGCCCAAGCGCGCAGCACAGACACCTTCAAAGACATCAAGTTCAGTGACCATGCGCCGCACACCATCACGTATGAAAGCTTAGTTTGAAATCCATGAAACACATCGCCATCATCGGCGCAGGCCCTGCTGGCCTCATGGCCGCTGAAGTACTCAGCGCCGCAGGCGTAGCCGTGCACGTGTACGACGCCATGCCCTCTGTCGGTCGCAAGTTTTTGCTCGCGGGCTTGGGCGGGCTCAACCTCACGCATGCCGAACCGTTTGAACATTTCGTCACCCGCTACGCCGAGCGCCAAGACGCCTGCGCTGCATGGCTGAAAGGCTTTGATGCCGATGCCATTCGCGCGTGGGTAAAGAGCTTGGGGCTGGACACCTTTGTGGGCACCTCGCAACGCGTGTTCCCCACCGACATGAAAGCCGCGCCACTGCTGCGCGCATGGCTGCACCGCTTGCGCCATCCCGCCCAAGGCGTGCCTGTGACGTTTCACATGCGCCACCGTTGGAACGGTGCGCTGCAACACAGCGATCACACCTTCACCTTGAACTTTGACACCCCGCAAGGCCCGCACACCGCACAGGCAAGTGCTGTGCTGTTGGCACTGGGCGGCGGTAGCTGGGCCAAGTTGGGTTCTGACGGCGCGTGGCAACCATGGGTGAGTGCACTAGGTGTTGACGTGTCGCCACTGCGCCCTGCCAACTGCGGCTTTGACGTACGCGGGCGTGATGGCGGCACAGGTTGGAGCGCACATCTGTCGAGCCAATTTGCAGGTACACCTCTCAAGTCCGTGGCCTTGTCGTTCACCGACAGCGTGGGCCACAGCTTCAACCGTCGCGGCGAGTTTGTGGTGACGGCCTCGGGCGTCGAAGGCAGCTTGGTCTACGCCGCATCGGCCTTGTTGCGCGACGAAATCGCACGCAACGGCAGCGCCACCTTGCACCTCGACCTCAAACCCGACTTCACGGCAGAGCGCGTGTTGGCCGAGGTTTCGCACCCGCGCGGCACCCGTTCACTCAGCAGCCATTTGAAAAGCCGCCTCAACCTCACGGCCTTGCATTTGGCGCTCTTACACGAAGTGCTGAGCAAAGACGCCATGAACACGCCCACGCAATTGGCAGCGGCCCTGAAACACTTGCCCATCACACTGACTGCCGCGCGCCCGCTGGACGAAGCCATCAGCAGCGCTGGCGGCGTACGTCTTGAAACACTGAACGCACACCTCATGTCGACGCAACAACCCGGCTTATTTATTGCGGGCGAGATGCTGGATTGGGAAGCGCCGACCGGAGGCTACTTGCTCAGCGCCTGCCTCGCGAGTGGTCGAGTCGCAGGGCTAGGCGTGGCGCAGTTTTTAGCGCACTGAATGGGCCACTATGATGACGACTTGCTCAGTTTGAAATAGTTTTAGCCATGTTCCGCACGCTCCTGAAATCGAAAATCCACCGCGTTGCCACAACCCAGTGCGAATTGCATTACGAAGGCTCTTGCGCCATCGATGAAAACCTGCTCGACGCCGCCAACATTTGTGAGAACGAACAAGTCCACATCTGGAACATCAACAACGGCGAACGCTTCATCACCTACGCCATCAAAGGCGAGCGTGGCTCGGGCATGATTTCGGTCAACGGCTCAGCCGCACGCCGCGCCAGCGTGGGTGACTTGTTGATCATTGCTTCGTTCGCACAAGTGCATGAAGACCAAGTGGCCAAGCATGAGCCGCAACTGGTGTTTGTGGATGAACACAACCAGCAGGTGGGCTTGCGTCACCATGTACCTACCCAAGCAGCTCCTGGGCACAGCACAGATGAGTGCTGATGCAGATCAACGCATCAGGTCTTCTGCCTGTCAATTTCTCTTAGCTTGTGGCGTTTGGTGCTGCACCGCGTTCAGCGTTTGGGCGCAAACGCCTGCCGAACCAATCAAACGTCTCGAAGCAGAAACCAGCAAATACCAACGCACCGGAAGCTATGCCGAAGTGGATGCCATGTGCCAATCTTTGGCCAAAAATCATCC
>Ga0228702_1001030_pt1 | contig 19098 bp, 18 predicted proteins | sample McNCre217_Aug_MG_2_FD_178018 | JGI IMG/M metagenome (GOLD analysis project Ga0228702, IMG submission 178018) | Freshwater microbial communities from McNutts Creek, Athens, Georgia, United States - 20-17_Aug_MG | ecosystem: Environmental > Aquatic > Freshwater > Creek | place: USA: Georgia... | reverse complement strand
GGCACATGCCCACTATACCCTGTTGCTATTGCTGCTCACTTATGTATTCAATTATGTCGACAGAAATATCATTAACGTTCTTATCGAACCCATCAAAACTGAGTTCGGCGTTAGCGACACCGCATTAGGACTAGTTTCCGGTCTTCTTTTTGCCCTTTTTTATGCATTTATTGGGCTTTTTATGGGGAGACTGTCAGATAAATACAGCCGCTCAAAGTTAATGGGTATTTACTGTGTCTCTTGGAGCGGGTTAACAATGTTATGCGGTTTCGCAGTTACCTTTGCACATCTCGCATTTGCCAGAATTGGCGTAGCTGTTACTGAAGCAGGTTCAGCACCAACCTCACTGTCAATGATTGCTGACTTATATCCACCAAGACGCAGGTCTTTTGCAATTGGCATCTGGTCAATTGGCTCACACATAGGCGCTCTAATTGGTATGGGGTTTGGCGGCTGGGTTGCATATCAATATGGATGGCGAGCAGCATTTTTGGTGGCGGGCCTACCTGGAATTATTCTAGGCACCCTGATTTACTTCACAGTTAAGGAGCCCACCAGAGGTCGATGGGATAACTCACAAAATAAGGCTGCCAATCAATCACATGAGCCTATTTGGAAGAATGTTAAATCTCTACTAAAAAATAAAACTTATGCGGGCATTTGTTTGGGTTGCGCTGTAGCCGCTCTTCAAGCCTACTCCGTTGGAATTTGGGGTGCAAGTTTCTTAATAAGATCTCACGGTATGACGGTTCAGTCTGCCGGACTATTATTAGGTTTGATAGCAGTTGCAGGGGCCGTATTTGGCACTATATTTTCAGGTTGGTTAACTGACTATCTCGCCGCAAAAGATAGTGGTTGGCAAATCGGGGTGCCAGCACTTGGCCTTCTTATAGCAACCCCAGCTGGTATCGCATACTTCCTTTGGCCAACAGGCGTACTTTTTGAGGTGGGCGCAATAGCGATTCCTACTGCTGCTATATTTGCAGTCATCCACGGCTTCTTTACCACTTGGTGGATTGCGCCAAATATGGCAGCGATTAGTCAATTAATACCTGCCAACAATCGTGCATTTGCTAACGCCCTATTCTTCCTTGCTTTTACTCTAGCAGGAATGGGTGCCGGCCCAATAATAGTTGGTGTTTTAAGTGATTTATTTGAAAGCACTTATCAAATTGAAGCGCTCAGATATGCTTTAGTAACAATTGTGTGCACAGCATTTTTATCAGCCATTATTTTGGCCATGAATATCAAAGGTTACAAAAAATCTCTTGTAGCAAAAGATTTTTAAACTTCAATATCAAATGTATCCATCGGCGTGGAAACCTGACCCAAGGCAACCACGCTATTTAGCAATAGGCGCACCAACTCAGTTTGTCTACGCACACCAGTTTTAGCAAAAATTGATCTTAAGTGTGCTCTCGCCGTATTTCTGCGGATGTTTAACAACTCAGCCGCTTCATCTAAAGATAATCCATTGGCTAATTCAATAGCTAATGTTGCTTCTGCGGGAGTAAAGTGAAATAGTTGTTGGGTAATTTTTGCCGGAGCCTGAGTTTTGATTTCCGGATCCCTAATAAAAATCACCAAACTTGGTTGGTTCTTGCTGCCAGACCAAGATTGTATTGGCAACTTTTGAATAATAATTCCCAAGCTTTGATGCCCCATTGCTCTTGAAATAGACATAGCCCAAATACCAGAGCTATTTTTCAAATCTTCTTTAGGAGACAACGCATCATTAATAATCTTAGTCAGCTCTTTATTCTCGGTAGCATTAATCGCATGCAAACGACCACCAGAATTCTTTAACCCATCAGAGGTTTGCAATAAAGCTTGGGCAATAGTATTAGAACTCATAATGCGACCATTTTGATCAACGGTCACAGTACCAACAGACAAACTACCAATTGCTTGGCTATAAAGTTGCTTTAACTGCTCGCTCGTATCTAATTTAGATTGGATATAAAGCGCTTTGGATAAATGAGGAACAAGAAAGTTACAAATATCTTTAGCATCTTGATTAAATGCTTCTCGACCAATAGCGCGAGTAACTCGTAGCTTATAACCACTTCTATCTTTAGTCTCTAAGTCAATTCCCATCACATGGTGAACACCACGAGGCTCACACCATTGCTTGTAATAATCAGACTCTTTCCAAGTGGCTTCTGACATGATGTCATTCACTGTGAAAATTTTTCCAACAGGTAAATTAACAAATGGGCTATTTAGATTGTTATACCATTCCAATGCAGTAACAAAACCACCGCCATGCTCAGCATCTAATCCAGCGTTAACCATCAAACCCGGATCAGAGTGGTTAACTGGTCGAATAATTAGAGTTGCGAAATTTGCATCCAACAATTCTCTAATTGAGTTAAGGCATGCCACCCAATTTTTAGGTTGCATAGCGGCTTCATAGATCGAGTCTATGACTTCTGCATACTCATTTAAAGATATTTTCTTTTTAATCAAAATTTCGCCGCTTTTCCTCAGTATAGTCCAGCATCAAGTTAGTTAATATTAACCAACTTGAAATAATGCTGCAGCTCCCATACCACCGCCAATACACATACTAACCACCACATATTTAACGCCACGGCGACGCCCTTCAAGTAATGCATGGCCCACCATTCGAGAACCTGACATACCAAATGGGTGTCCGATTGCAATAGCTCCACCATTAACATTTAAACGATCCTCGGGAATACCCAAGACGTTTTTACAATGGAGCACTTGAGACGCAAAGGCCTCATTAATTTCCCACAAACCAATATCGGAAACTTTCAAACCATGAGCCTTCAATAATTTAGGGATAGCAACCGCTGGACCAATACCCATTTCATCAGCTGGACAACCGGCCAAAGCTAAACCTCTATAAAAACCAAGTGGTTTAATCCCAAGGTCACTCGCCATTTTTGCAGACATCAATACAGATGCAGAAGCGCCATCGGATAATTGAGAGGCATTTCCCGCAGTAATAAATTCACCCTGCTTAACCCAAGCCCCGTCTTTCCAAATAGGCTTGAGATTAGACAAGCTCTCTAAAGTTGTATCTGGGCGATTACCCTCATCTTTAGATAAGGTTACCGTCTCTTTGGTTGTGGTTTGACCTTCCTTATCAAATAACTGGCGCTCTACAGTAATGGGCACAATCTCATCATCAAACAAGCCCTTACTCTGGGCCTCAGCAACTCTTTGCTGACTTAAAAACGAGTATTCATCTTGCTCTGAACGGCTGATGTTATACCTTTTGGCAACGATTTCTGCGGTTTCGATCATTGGAATATAAGCAGTTGGATAGACATCCAAGACGGCTTTAGATTGTGCGCGATAAGAATTTTTGTACTTATTCTGAACCAATGAAATTGACTCAAGACCTCCCGCAACAAGAACTTCACGCTCACCAACCATGATGTCTTTTGCTGCGTTAGCAATTGCAATTAATCCCGACGCACACATCCTATCTAAAGACATGCCAGGCACAGAATCGGGCAATCCAGCGGTATAAACAGATAAGCGCCCTACTGTATACCCTTGTGTTCCTTGCTGAGCAGCTATGCCTAAAATAACATCATCAACTAAAGTTGGATCAATTTTTGCCTTATGAATAGCTGCTTTAATAACGTGACCTCCAATAACTGGGGCCTCAGTGTCATTAAGAGCACCTCGAAACGCCTTACCAATACCAGTTCTGGCAGTAGAAACAACAACAACATCACGCATAGCAATTCCTTTAATTATTCAAAATAGTAACGGCTGATCGTATCAATAATGCAAGCTGGTTTGGCCTCACCTTGAATTTCAACCGTCACACGAATGGTGGCCTGAACAGCTTTTTCATTAATTAATTCAATATGGGTTGTTTTTGCAGAACCCCGAATTTTTGAGCCACACACAACGGGCATTGGAAACCGAACCTTATCAACGCCATAATTAATTCCCATTGATAAATTTTTCAATTCAATTATTTGAGGTAAAAAATAATTCACCAACGAGAGAGTTAAATAACCATGTGCAATGGTTGCCCCATAAGGACCCGATTTGGCTTTTTCTGGATCAACATGAATCCACTGATGGTCACCAGTAGCGGCAGCAAATTTATCGATTCGCTCCTGCTCAATTAACAACCAATCGCTTACCCCCAAATCTTTATCAAGAGATTCGGTGACATCCTTGGCACAAGAAAAAATAGTCGTCATATTTATGCGTGCTGTGAACTGACAGAAATTGTTTCACCCACCATATAAGATGAATAGTCACTCGCTAGGAAAACCATGACGTTGGCAACCTCCCAAACTTCAGCAGCACGCCCAAAAGCTTCTTTACTGGCTAATTGCTTTAATAAATCCTCACTTGAGGCTTTCTTTAAAAATTCATGTAGGGCAATTGATGGAGATACCGCATTAATTCTTACTCCATACTCCGCAGCTTCCAAACCACTGCAACGCGTTAAAGCCATAACACCTGCTTTAGCTGCAGCATAATGCGCCTGCCCCTTTTGAGCTCTCCAACCAAGAACTGATGCATTATTAACAATCACACCACTCTTTCTTGCCTGCATATAAGGCAACATAGCTCTAGTCATTCGAAATGTGCCATTTAAAGTCACATCAATAACTCTCAGCCACTCCTCATCTAGCATATCTACAACATTTTTTTCGCCACCGAGCCCAGCGTTATTAATTAAAACATCGACACCACCCAGGGCTTCCTCTGCTGCTAAAACGAGCTCTTTAACCTCACTCTCGACAACAACATTGCATAATTTTCCATATACCTCTTGGAGGCCAGTTTCAGATTTAATTGCCTCTACAGCGGCCTCGAGGCGCTTTGGATGTACGTCAGAAATAAATAAAGCACGACAACCCTCTTCTGCAAACCTTTTAGCAGCGGCAAATCCAATGCCAGCACCAGCAGCAGCTGTAATTAAAACTGATTTTCCTTTTGCGAGCTGATGGCCCTCAACATATTTAGGAGCTTGATTCATTGTGAATGCCTTAACTTCCCCAGACTTTTTGAGCTGGCTTAGATTTTTGAATTAATTGATCAACCACGGCAGTTAGCTCATGACTTTCCCATCTTGCCCCACCTTTTTTCAAAGCAGGTCCTGATTTCCAACCTTCACAAAGACAGATTCGATCCCCATCTACTTCAAAAATTTGACCAGTCACATGCTTCGATGACTCGCTAACTAACCAAGCCACAAAACTTGCCACATTGGCCGGGTCATAATGATCGAAACTTCCATCTTCAGGCTTTTTAACAAGATCAGGCATGCCCGCTAGTGTCATAGCAGTTCTAGCAGCAGGAGCAAGAGCATTAGCAGTAATTCCATACCTAGACAACTCTGATGCTTGAACTAAAGTTAGAGTAGCAATACCTCCTTTTGCCGCCGCATAATTAGACTGTCCGATCGACCCCTGCAGACCAGCCCCAGAACTAGTATTAATGATTCTGGCATCTACTTGGGCTCCTGATTTTGAAAGATCTCTCCAATATTTAGCTAATACATTAGCCAAACAGAAATGACCACGCATATGCACACGAACCACCATATCCCAATCATCTTCTGTAAGACCCACAAACATCTTATCGCGTAAAACGCCTGCATTATTTACAAGCGCATGAACTGCGCCAAATTTCTCGATAGTTGCAGAAACAATCTTTTCTGCGCCAGCAATAGTTGTAATGTCATCACCATTAGCCAAACCTTGACCACCGCGACTATTTATTTCAGCAACAACCTCTTGAGCCGCTTCCAGCCGTATATCGTTAACAATTACTTTCGCACCTTGGTTTGCCAATTCAAGGGCATACGATTTACCTAAGCCAGCTCCAGCTCCAGTAATGATGACCACTCTGTCTTTACAAAAATTCATTCTTTAAAACCTCTTATAAACGCTCAATAATTGTTACATTGGCTTGACCGCCACCTTCACACATGGTTTGCATGCCATATTTGCCTCCGGAGCGCTCCAACTCATACAACAAGGTTGTCATTAATCTAGCTCCCGTTGCACCCAAAGGATGTCCTAACGCAATCGCCCCACCATTAACATTTGTCTTTTCATGAGGGTAGCCAGTCTCTTTTAACCAAGCCATAACTACTGATGCAAAGGCCTCATTGATCTCAACTCGATCGATATCGTCTAACTTAAATCCTGATTTCTTAAGCGCTTTAAATGTAGCTGGAATAGGCGCCCTTAAATGCCAAATAGGGTCATCAGCAAGCACACTCATATGAGCAATTCTGGCTCTAGGCTTTAAGTTATATCGCTTTAAAGCAGCCTCTGAAACAATTAATAAGGCAGCTGATGCATCACAAGTTTGACTGGATACAGCTGCTGTAATTTTTGGATACTCAGCCATTACTGGCTCGAGCTCTGCCATTTTTTCTAAACTTGTTATACGTGGCGTTTCATCAACGAAGAGTCCATTAATTGGCGAGATCTCTTTCTCAAAATACTTTTTTTCAATTGCATTTAAAGCTCGTCTATGACTTTCCAAAGAGAATGCTTCCAAATCCTCCCTTGAACAATTCCAATGATCCGCAATAATTTGAGCCGCATAAAACTGATTGACAGGTGCATCGCCAAATCGTTCTTTCCAACCAACGCTTCCAGAAAATGGGTCAGAAAACCCCAAAGGTTGGCCTGCCAACATAGCTGATGAAATAGGAATTTTTGTCATTGTCTGAACACCGCCAGCCAACACGACATCCATAGTGCCACTCATTACAGCTTGCGCCGCAAAGTGAACTGCTTGCTGCGATGAGCCGCACTGTCGATCAACTGTAGTACCTGGAACATGCATAGCCATACCTGCAGCCAACCAAGAAGTTCTGGCAATATCCCCAGCCAAAGATCCAATCGTATCAACACACCCAAAGATAACATCGTCATAATCTTCTGATGGGATGCTATTTCTATTAACTAACTCCCTAATAACATGCGCACCCAAATCGGCACCATGCACTTCAGCAAGCGTCCCTTTTCGTCTACCCGTTGGAGTTCTAAGCGCATCAACAATATAAGCTTGATTCATTATTAACCTTGGAAGTTATTAATTGGACTCAGATTCACATCATCAGAGAACAAATGCTGAGATATTCTCTTTTTATGAAAACCACGATCACCCCAAGCTGCATCTAAAGCCCAAGCTCTCTTCATAAACATTTGCAAATCAACTTCCCAGGTATACCCCATTGCACCATGTACTTGTATAGCCTGTTTCGCTGACAACCATGCTGTTTTCGCAGCCGCCAATTTGGCATGAGAAATATTAACGGTGCTTAATGGCTGTTGATTGGCAAAACTATACGCGGCTCTTGTATATACCGGCTTAGCAAACTCCAACTGAATTGCAACATCTGCAAGATGATGTTTAACTGCTTGAAAAGACCCGATAGGCTTACCAAATTGCTTACGATTGGTTGTGTAATCAATAGACGCATCAAGCATTCTTTGAGATAAGCCCAATAATTGCCCTGTAATTGCCAAATTAGCACGATTAAGTGTTCTCTCAGAAAGCTCTGCGACAACTGCGCCTTTCAAATGGCAAGTATCCTGCTTTGGAACCCATTTAATAGCATATAGTCTTCGTGATAAATCAATTGAATGACTCTGTTCCACTTCATAATCACCTCTTGGAACAATATGCAATTCATCATCAGAAAAAATGATTACCAAATCTGCAATAGCTGCATCACAGACTAATGGGTTGACTGGATGTGAAATAGCAATCCTAGCCGATCCATCAACAATTTTAGATAACCAATTTTTATAAAAGGATGCATTGACCGGATTTTGCTTCAATAAGTCCGCAAAAATACCAGCTGATATATAGGCTGTATCAATCAATGAATCAGGAACGGCAAAATAACCTAACTCTTGATGAATCAAGCACCAATCAATATCACCCATCCCTAAACCGCCGAACTCTTCAGCTACCGAAATCGAAGTTAAACCCTGCTCAGTAAACTTCCTTCGTAAATCTGGAGATCTACCTGCATCGCCTGCCCATATCTCACGCAATACTTCTGGCGCAGCCTCAACCATCAGAAATTTTCTAACAGCGTCTCTAAAAACTAATTGGTCATCAGTGAAATTAAAATTCATATTTATCTTCCCAATTAACGCGGCATACCAAGCAAACGCTCGGCAATAATATTTCTCTGGATTTCATTTGAACCCGCATATATTGGGCCGGCCTGAGAAAATAAAAATCCATCTAACCACTGATCTGGATCAACACTTGAATTCATCCAAAAGTTAGATTCAGGCAATATTTCAGCCTCAGCCCCTAAGATTCTCATCGCAAGGGTATGGATCTCAAGATCCATCTCAGACCAAAAAACCTTGTTCGCACTTGATTCAGCACCAATAGAAGCACCACTTAAATAGCGACTCACACTACGATAAGCGTTCAACATATATGCTTGGCTATCCATCCAAGATGCCGCTAATTGTTCAAGAATAATTGGGTCATCTTTTAGTTTTGGAAGATTAGATTTAGCCAAAGAAACTAATTTTTCAACACCCTTCTGAAAACGGGCTGGTGATCTCAACAACAATCCTCGCTCAAAACCTGCCGTAGCCATTGCTACTTGCCAACCTTGACCTTCTTCGCCAATTAAACAATCTTCAGACACAAATACATCATCAAAGAAAATTTCCGCGAAAGCCGCTTTACCGTTAAGAGCTCGGATAGGTCTAATGGTTACCCCTTCAGCATCCAATGGAACCATAATGTAAGTCAAACCGTGATGACGCTCAGAACCAGGGTCGCTTCTAAAAATTCCAAATGCCCAATTGGCGTAAAGGGCTCGCGTCGACCATATTTTCTGACCATTGATCAGATAACCATCTCCATGCCTAATCGCTTTAGAACGAATTGCCGCCATATCTGAACCAGCATTAGGCTCTGACCAAGCTTGGGCCCACATATCTTGGCAACTTGCCATTCTTGGCAAAATCGTCTCTTTTTGCTTAGGGGTGCCAAACTCCATTAAAGTTGGGCCTAAGAGTAATAAACCATTCTGGTTAATTCTGAATGGCGCATCAGAAGCGTAGTATTCCTCTTCAAATATCAACCAATCAAACAAATCACGATCACTACCGCCCCATTTTTTGGGCCAAGTCACCATACTGAAACCAGCTTCAGCTAACTGCCCTTCCCAATCTTTATGCTGATTAAATCCATCTTGAGTATCGTAGCTTTGGAATTTTTCTTTGGGTTTGTTAGCTGCAAGCCAAGATCTAACTTCTTGCCTAAATTCCTGCTGAGACTTAGTAAATTGAAGATTCATAATATGTAAGAAAATTAGTTTTGGTTAAAATTTAGCTTCACGTTTTTCAACAAATGCGCGGCGAGTTTCAGATGAATCAGGACTCATATAAGCTTGCATCGTAAAACCTTGTTCCCAACGATACTTACTCTCAAGGTTCCCATCCTCAATACCCGTCAGCGCTTCTTTGGCCAAACGTATCATGGCAGGACTTTTAAGAGCTATCTTTTCCGCTATCTCAAGCGCCGCATTTCTTAACTGATCCTTGGGAACAATTTTTTCAATAAAACCATATTTATCAGCCTCAGCTGCAGTCACTTTTTCGCCCGTAAAAAACATATAACGAACTTTTTGGACAGGAAATAATCTTTGAAGATGAGCACCACCACCCATGGCGCCACGATCTACTTCAGGCAAAGCAAATGTCGCACAGTCAGATGCAACAACTATATCTGCAGCCCCAGTGATACCTATACCACCCCCCAATACAAAGCCATGAACTGCCACAATTACAGGCACTGGATTTAAATGTATCGCTTTGAAGGTCTCATAATTTCCACGATTCACTTCAGTGATTAAACTATCATCAGCATCTAACTCTTTAATATCTACACCAGCACAAAATCCACGGCCCTCAGCCCTAATTACAATCGCTCTAGTATTTGCATCTCTACCTAAACGCTCAATCTCAGCCGCTAAAGCAAGCCACCCAGCAGAATTAAGTGCATTCACAGGAGGTTGGTTAATCACCAATTCCATGACGCCACTATTGTGTACTGTTGTACTAAATGGTGCACCCATACCTAAACTCCCGTCTGATATTTTTTAAATAATTCTTCCAAACAGGAATTAGCCTCACACATAATTTCCTGAATGAGCTCTTCACAACTCAAAACTTTATCAATCGCTGCTGCAACCTGACCAGAAGGTAACAACCCCTCCTCTGGACGCCCGTCAACCATAGAGCGCTGTATCAAAATCGGTTGATTAGCCGACATAATCACTTGGGATAATGTGCCCGGATCTTCTTTGATGGACTTAATTAATACCCCCAACATATGCTGGGCTGTCATGCCTGTTTGTTTTTTCCATTTCCATGCACTTAAAAAAGCAATCAACAACTTTTTCATGGGGCCTGATTTTTCAAGCGACCTGACTAAATCATTTTCAATCATGCGATGTCTCATGCCATCAATAGCTAAAGTCACCTTGATATCGTCAACATCATGAACTGCTACATATTTTTTGAGAGTAATGTCTGGCGTGGGTGAATCGCTGGTCATCATGAAACGAGTCCCCATTGCAATACCCGCAGCTCCCGATGCCAGTGCGCCAGCAAGCCCTCTGCCAGTGCTATAACCCCCAGCAGCAATCACCGGCACATTCACGGCATTTAGCACTTGCGGCAATAAAATAGAAGATGGCACGCTACCCGTATGACCGCCACCTTCACCGCCTTGAATAGTAATTAAATCAGCGCCCAACTCAACTGCTTTAACAGCATGCTTAACAGCGCCAACAGTAGGAATACATAAAACACCTGCGCTCTTAAATCGTTCGATTGTTTTTTGATTAGGGCCGCGGCCATAACTAACAGCTTTTAATTTGTAATCAATTGCCAAATCAATGCATTGGGCTGCATTTTCCTGAAACATATGAAAATTCAAGCCAAAATTACTGGTGCCAGTTGCATCAATAACTTTTTTAATTTCACCCTCTAACTTATCGGGCTCAATCGTCGCACCAGCAAGAAACCCAAAACCTCCCGCCTTGGACGTCGCACTCACTAAATTTGCATCAGATACCCAACCCATCGCAGTTTGAACAATTGGGTACTTACAATTTAATTTTTTTGTAAGCTCTGTTGCAATTAATGAGGGTGCAGTCATGATTGAGAGTCCGCTTCTTTTTTATTCGTGCTGGCCATTTTTTTGGCGTCGTATCCACCTAAATTATTCCCAGATACCAGTTCATTATGACAATGAGCATAATGATGCCAAGCAAATACCGCATCCATAGCCTGACGTTTACCTGCCAAATCTTCGACATGGTTGATTGCTTGTTTGGTTAGAGCCAAACCCATTCTAGGTTGCTCAGAAATTTTCTGCGCAACCTCGTAGGTGACCTTCTCTAACTCATCAATTTTCACCACTCGATTAACCATTCCCATCTCATAAGCACGTTGCGCTCCCATTCTGCCGCCCAGAAATAAAAATTCTTTAGCAATTCTTGGGTTTAATTCATAGGGGTGAGCAAAATATTCCACGCCTGGTATGCCCATTCGCACAACAGGATCTTGGAAAAATGCATCTTCAGAAGCAATAATCAAATCGCAAACCCAGGCCAACATTAACCCACCCGCGACACAGGCGCCATGAACCATTGCTATGGTTGGCTTAGGAATATCTCGCCATCTACGACACATATTTAAATAGACTTCTTGCTCACGAGCGTAGAGGTACTCTCCGCCAGGCTTATTGGTGTGATCCCACCACATCCCCACGCGCGGCATCTCTTTATTGATATCTCTACCAGGTGTGCCAATATCATGGCCAGCTGAGAAATGTTTTCCTTCACCTCTCAAAACAATCACTTTTACAGCATCATCATCCACTGCTTTTTTAAAACAGCCATCTAATGCGTAGGTCATTTGTGAGTTTTGAGCATTATTAAAGGTTGGCCTATTCATACGAATAATCGCTACCCCATCAATCACCTCATACAAAACTGGTGAATCAGTTTCATATTGAGACTCATCATGTCTAGCCACTAGAGGTCCAACGGTATTTTTATCACTCACGATTATTCAACCTAGTCAATAATTTAAAAATTTAAGCGCTCTTAGCACTACCTGGTGGATTACCTTTAATAATCGAGTTTCTAAACTGATGTGGGTCTAAATATTGAATAATTTCCAACTGCTCTTTAGTTGGCGCAGGAGTCTCACAAATCTCTGTGGATTTAGCTAAGTTAAAACCAGTCTCAGATTGAACCTGGTCAAAAGTAACCCCTGGATGAAGAGAAATAACTTGAATAGCTCTATTCTCACCACCAAAATTCATGACACATAAATTAGTAATAATTGTATTTAACTCCATACCAATCGGATAATGTTCATTTGGCCAGCGCTTAGGGTTATAGCCAGCACCAGAAACCATATCAACCTCGCCGGAAACAAAACTTCTTTTACTGTGATTCGGCATAAAAAATGAGTTTTTATGATTAATGCTATTACCAGGCAAACCTCTCACGCCCAAAATAGCAGTTTTAGGTTTCTCATAAGATCCAACGCAAGATAAATTTGTTTGGCCATATTGATCTACCTGTGTTGGCCCAATCATCACATGTCTTTGTCCACGCCAAACAATATCGAATATTCTAGAAAAGTCAGCATTTCCAGAATACTTCGGCGTGTAACCAGCTAAAGGCCCTGATTTAGGACCTAAGGGTACTGGCTCTTCTATTAATCTCGCCTCACTATCAGTCATCATAAGCTCAGGTGAATGTGTCAATTTAGCAATCGACGCGGCCAACCTCGGCCCAGGCCCAATACCATTAGCTAAAACTTCGCCGTTATGACGCCAAACCTCTGAAGCGGCACATATCATCAACTCTGCCAAAGAAAAATTTGTATTCATTATTTCCTTTAAAAAGCTGGTAAAGCTAATTTGTTTATTTTTTCAACGCCACCATTTTTTTCAAGATAAGCGGCTTCTCCACCATCTATATATGCTTGGTAGTACTGCTTATAACCATCATCATGCTCAGCAAAGCCTGAATACTCTTTTAAGTGAGACATATCCCACCCATAATTAGGTGCTGAAATAGTTGGATGTGCTCCACAAGGAGTGTGCACTACCGACTTAACAAGACTTCTTTCAAATAAATTTTTATCAGCGTCAGCAGAGTAAGCCTGATCCATTCTATCGACTAACTCATCACAAGAAACAATCGTCGCATCCGCAGCTCTTGCAAATAAATCATCAAAGAAAGGATCCGCACCTAATGTTTGAGTATTACCCAAACGATCGGCTCTCGTTACATGAATAAGCGCAACATCTAGACGAAGCGCCGGCATAGCAACCAATGTTTCCCGATCATCATAAGGAGACTCAATGGTCTTAATATTGGCATGCTTTAATACATCCGTACCTAGACCACATCTTGTTGGTAAAAATGGTAAACGCATACCTGCCGCCCTTAACCCCCAATGCAACATACCCTCATCTAATTCCACTGCCTTAAAACCACCTGCCTCGCGAGCTTTTCTCCAATGAGCTTCTAGTGGAATAGCATCTAAAGAGACAAACCCATATATAAGTTCTTTTACTTTTCCAGCAGCGCATAACAATCCAGCATCAGGCCCACCATAAGTAACAACTGTCAGATCTTTCAGTGAGCTACGCAAAATTTCTCTAACCAATGCCATGGGCTTACGTCTTGGCCCCCAGCCACCAACCCCAATCGTCATACCATCTTTAATTAGGCCAATAGCCTCTGTGGTCGTGTTAACTTTATTCATCATTATTTTTGCCCCACACTAAAATCATGGCCCCATAAACTTACCGTAGTGAATTCATGGATGGAATGATCTTTCCAATCCAACTCTAAACCACCATAGCCATACTCAATATCAAACCCGGTTGGCGTCTTCATATAAAAAGATATCATCCGATCGTTAGTATGCTGACCTAACGTAGCAGAAAGCTTAGTATCGTATTTATTCATTCGATCCATGGCGTAACCAACCTCTGCCATAGTTTCAACTTCAACCATGACATGAACGCACTTCGAAGGAACATCAAAAGCAGCCAATGCTAGGCTATGATGACGGCTATTCTTACAATGTAGGAAGTAAATGGGGATTGCTGGAGCTGATGGATCCGGTTTGAAATTAAAGATATCCGAAATCTCAAAACCTAAAATTTTTGTAATAAATGCCAGGGTCTCATCGAACTTAGGTGCTGGTAAAACTGTATGCCCCATACCCGAAGCTTCCGTTAAAAACTTAGACACCCCAACAGGTGAAACGAATCTAGCAAAATCGGATTTATGACCCCAAAAAAGTTCATGCCTATTACCAGATGGGTCATTTAAATAAACTAACTCCTGAACCATCCTAATATCTGCCAATGCTTGATCGCCGTGTGTATAAGATACCTTTTGATCATCCAACTCTTTTAAAGCTGCATCAAATTCATTTTTCCCCGGCAACTCCCATCCAGATGCAAGATACACATTGGATGCACCCTTTTGAACTAAAAACCGATACGGCCTTTCATCCATCTTAATGTGCAAGGTCTCGTTATTAGGCTGGCTTGTAGCCATACCTAAAACATTTTGGGCATAATTAGCCCAAGGGGTCAGGTCTTCATGTTGAATAACAACATATCCCAATTGGCAAATATTCATAACACCCTCACATGTGCGTTTATAAGGGAAATTATGTTAAGTTGAATACTTGATGTCATCGTCCAGGCAGACGATGACATCATAGTTACAGGTACGGAAACTAGTCGAAACCTGCTAATTACTGTAAAAACCCATATGAATAATAAAACAGTTCAAATTGACCCAAAAGCCCTTAGACAGGCACTTGGAGCTTATACCACTGGGGTAACAATTATTACCACTAGATCCGCAAACGGGGAGCCTGTTGGCATTACCGCCAATAGTTTTAGCTCTGTATCGCTAGATCCCCCTTTGGTTTTATGGAGCTTAGCAAGATCTGCTCATAGTTTGGCAGCCTTTAGTCAGTCAAGTCATTGGAATGTCCATGTTTTATCGATGGAGCAGGAAGATTTATCCAATAGATTCGCTAAAGCAGGGGAAAATAAGTTTGCTGGCATTGATTTAGATGTCGGCATCAGCGATTCCCCTCTATTACCTAGATGTTCTGCAAGGTTTCAGTGTAAAAAAGCCTTCGAATATGATGGTGGAGATCATATTATTTTTGTTGGCGAGGTTTTGGGGTTTGATAGGAGCGAACGCCCCTCTTTGGCATATTCAGCCGGAAACTATGCGATTCCAACTAAAAAAACCAACGCTAAACTAAGCAAGAGTACTGCGCAGCACAACTCTCCATATAGTGAAGATTTGTTAGGGTATTTACTAGGTAGGGCGCATTATCAAATGCTTGCCAGAATGAAAGTGATTTACACCAAATATGGCATTAATGAGTCTGATTTCTTCATTATCGCCACCCTCATGATTCGCTCACAACTCAACCTGATTGAGCTAAATAAATATCTTCACTATATTGGTGAGGTCAATAAAGAGAATCTTCTCAAGTTAAGCCAACTCGGATTAGTTCAAAATATTAATGAGATGTTTTCACTAACCTCAGAAGGGGTTGTGGCTGGTAGGGAATTTGTTAAAGCCGCCAATGAAATAGAAACTTATCTCTCTGAAAATATTGGCGAAACAGACACTATTGCCATGAAATCATTATTAAAAAGGGTTATCTTGGCCACAGATCCAGGTTTGCCATCTCTTTGGGATGACTCATCAAATGAATAACCTTCAAAATAAAGTTGCTCTAGTTACAGGTGCCGGTAAAGGAATTGGTAAAGCCATCGCTTTAGAATTAGCTAAAGCAGGCGCTAATGTTGCTTGCCTAGCAAGAACACTTCAAGACGTTGAAGAAACTGCTCAAGAGATCAGAAATCTAGGGCGGCAAAGTATTGCAATCAGTGCGGATGTTTTAGATGATGACGCCAGAATTGCAGCGGTCGAACAAGTTGCAGAATCTCTGGGCGGCATAGATATATTAATTAATAATGCCGGTGGAGGGGCTCCAAACTCAATCCAAAAGTTATCTGTAAAAGACTTTGATCATTATTTAAAATTTAATGTCACAACTGCCTATGCATTTATTAAACACTGCCTTCCATATCTTGAAAAATCAGGATCTAGTAGCATCATTAATATTTCTTCAGCTGCAGGCAGATTAATACAGCCGCACTTCTCAGCGTACGGCACAGCAAAAGCTGCCTTAGACCAACTCACAAGACAACTCGCTCAAGATTTAGGCGCTAAGGGTATACGTGTTAATGCAATTGCGCCAGGCCCAATTCGCACTGATGCCCTTGCATCAGTTCTCACACCTGAAATTGAAAAGGGCATGACTAAATTTATTCCACTAAAAACAATCGGTGAACCAAAAGATATTGCTAATGCGGCAGTTTTCTTGGCATCTCCAGCAGCAAAATGGATTACCGGAAAAATTCTAGATGTGGATGGCGGAATGGAAGTGTCTTCTTGGGGGGGATAAACCCCCAATGCTTAGTTACTCAGGTCTTTTTTGGAACATAAAAAATCATTGGGATACATGCTGTCATCGTAGCAAACCCAATTAAATAAATATACCCGTAACTCGACACTAAATGACCTGCAATCGCAGGTCCTAACGTCCCGGCAAAAGCAAAGGCAGCCGGGACCAAAATAATTGCTTTATTACTTTGGTCTGCTCTTGCAATAGCAGCAGTTTGATAAACGCAGCTAACCGTTAAGAAAAATTCCCAAATCCAAGCGCCTGCAGCATAGGCCACGATACCTCCCGCTACATTTAGCAAATATAAACCTAGCGCTAATCCCAAAAAAGCAACGACATGAGGTATTTTTAAACCAAATCTTGCGCCAATTAGGCCAACAGATAATGCGGAAACAGCACCCAACACTTTCACCACTGCGAGAACAAAAGATATTTCAGATTCTGAAATGCCATGAATAACCGCAAACTGACCTAAAAATGCCCAAATGCCAATTTGACCAACAGCAAATCCAATAAATGTTAATAACCCCAACCAACCAGCTTTGCTAATTTTTGTAATACCCATATCTTGTTCAGACTGATGGGTGATCTTAGATGCATCTGTAGGTAGCTTTAAAACACTAAAACTCAAAACAATATAGACCAAAATCATCAACCCAATGGCGCCGGGGTAACTATATTGATTAATTGCATATGGCATTAAAAAGAAAACGCCTGCAGCACAAATAAGCTCAATTGCTTGTCTTGAACCAAGGGCACGCTCTTTATCATCTAGCGCTGAAGCCACCCTCATACCTAAACAGGTCATAGTTGCAGCAAAAAATCCAATCACCGCCCAAGTCAAATAAATAAGATTAATATCTTTGTCGGTTAGATTTGCACTAATTAAAAAACAAATAATTGAGAAACCAATCCCTACCAGCGACAACTTTTTCCAATTTAACCTCTCAAGCCAAAATGGCGCGGTCACTGTTGCCAGACAGTAGCCGCCAAGGTAAGAAGAGCCAAAATAGCCTAGCTGTTCTGGCGTAAATTTGAAATATACAAAAACGGCATTAATAATTTGCGGAAGCACATTAAATGGCAAACCGCCAATTGCTGAAACTAAAGCCGCCCCAATTAATGCTGAGCGATAGTCGATTTTTGGGGTCACTTGACTCATATTATTTAAGGCCTATCAAATAGATGGTCCATAATTTTGCCAACTCATTAGCGCCTGGCGAAGTATTTATGCCAGCAAAGATGGTTTTTGCTTTGGCAATATCACCAGATAAATAGGTGGCAAACCCTAACTCTAGTTGTGACTCTGATAATTTTTTATTGGGCTTCGAGGATGCTTCCAGCATAATCTCCAAACCTTTAGCTTGCTCTCCATGTAATACATAATTAAATCCAACATTATGTAAACCAAATCCATCCGACATCTTTCTTGCGCGCTCCTCCAAAGATGAAGTCAAGGATTTTTTATCTTCAATAACTTTTTTCTCTAAAAGCGCCCTATATTGTTTATGCGTAGCAGCTTTAGGACCGACGCCTAAATGCTGGGACTCAAAACCACTTTTAACAATAGAAAGTGCTTCAGCAGGGAAACCAGCTTTATCCGACATTACTGCCATTTCAAGATAGTCAGCCTCTTCTAACATGGCGCCAACAACATGCTGTAACCTAAATGCCTCAAGCTGCATCGCTTCACTATATTTATACTTCTTGCTAATTCTCAGTATCAAATCAGACCAATACTCCTTACGAGGGTAAAACTGCACCAACTGCTGTAATGTTGTTGCATACCCATCAAAATCTTTAAGCTTGACCTGTGAGTCAGCGATTAATACCAGTTGACTCTCTGCTTGAGGTTTACCCGAAAAGTAATCGATACTTTTTTTCTGATGGAATATAGCTTTTTTATAATCTCCAGACTGATAGGCAAAGTAAGCTGCCATATCATGAGCCTTACCTAATCCATCAGGTTTCATTCCGCCAATCTGAAAGGCGGACTCCATAGAATTAAGAGCATCAGAATATTTCTTTTGATCAGCATATGTCTGAACATCTTTGAGATGATCAGACAACGTTTTGTCCTCAGCTAAAACAACGTGGGAACTAAATGCTAAACATAAAAAAAATGCCCAAAAATATTTTTTGGGCATTTTGCCAAAAACAAAATTAATAATATTTCTCATTACCGACAATACCAATCTTTGTTAAACCTTGTCGTTGCGCAGCAGCCATAACACTTGAAACATTTTCATAATTAGCTTTACCATCTGGACGAAGGTGAATTTCAGGCTGATTAGCTTGACCTGCCATATCTTTAAATTTTCCCTCCAAAGCCTGAGGGGAATATGGCTTACCATCTACCTTAACATTGCCAGCGCTATCAACATCAATTTTTACGACAATTGGCGGCGCTTTGGGTGTTGGAGGTGTACCAACTGGCATATTCATATTAACAGCATGAAACTGCATTGGAATTGTAATAATTAACATAATTAATAAAACCAACAACACGTCAATTAGTGGCGTTGTATTAATATCAATTAAT
>Ga0228702_1001029_pt1 | contig 19111 bp, 18 predicted proteins | sample McNCre217_Aug_MG_2_FD_178018 | JGI IMG/M metagenome (GOLD analysis project Ga0228702, IMG submission 178018) | Freshwater microbial communities from McNutts Creek, Athens, Georgia, United States - 20-17_Aug_MG | ecosystem: Environmental > Aquatic > Freshwater > Creek | place: USA: Georgia... | reverse complement strand
TTATTGGTCCCATATATGGGGGCATGGGCCCGGTAAAAGTGCCGGTAAATGCTCCGCCCATGTTCAATGTCATTGCCTCGGATGACTTCTTGTTTAATGGACAATTTGGGGTGATTGATTCGTGGTTTAAGGCCGGCCGACCGGTTGAATTTCATTTATACCAAAATGGAGGACATGGTTTTGGCCTAGGCAATCCGAACCGGACGAGCAACAAATGGTTTGATGCATTTATGCATTGGTTAGATGTGAATAAGTTTTTAATATCAGCCAAAGCAGAGTAATACCTATGATTCATCGCCTATTTTCCAAAGCATTAAGCCCGCTGAACAGTATTGCCATCGATCTCAGTGCTACGAATACGGAATTGAATGCCTCCATTTATGGGAACACATTCGCCTTCTGTGAATATATTAACGCGAAATTAGATGGCAAAATTGGCTATGGGGGTTATTTGGAACATCGCGTGATTTATGAGTCACACGAGAACTTTGCGACGGCATCCGCCGATTTCCGAAATATTCATTTGGGCATGGATTTTTGGGCTGAGGCGGGAACACCGGTATTTGCTCCCTTAGTAGGGGAGGTGCATAGCTTTCAGGTCAATCCGGGCTCTGGGAATTATGGGCCTACAATCATTTTATACCACCCGGCGGAAAAAATCTACAGTTTATATGGACACCTAGCAGATTCGGATTTAGGGCAGCTGGAAGTGGGTTCGCAGATAGGCGCAGGCCAAAAACTTTGCCACCTCGGAAAACCTGATGAGAATGGAGGCTGGCCACCCCATCTGCATTTCCAATTGATTCGTGATATGCAAGGATTTCAGGGAGATTATCCGGGCGTTTGTTCGCTACGGGATGTAGACTATTATGCTACAAATTGTCCGGATCCTAGTTCGTTTGGAAACCAATCAATGGGCGATTGAACTTAGGCTAATCACACGCTTGACATCTGAATTCTTCAAAACCAAATATGGCTTCACGCCCGTGGATTTAATATCATTGCCCTTCATGGCAAATGCCTCTTGCTGATTATCAGCAATGTAAATCTCGGTGTTTGCGGGCAAGGAATAGGATTTGATTTCGTTAGGGGCCAAGTTACTCACGCGCGTTTGTATTTTCCCATCCGGCGTATAGAAAATCAGCGAGAGGTGATAAACATCTTTGTAATCATTGGAGAAGCTGATTTGAATATTTTCCTTTGCAGAAGCTGAAAATACAAACAAGGATAGGGAATAAATAAAGGCTAAAATTTTCATGGTAAGAAGTAAAGAGTCCGATTAATCACGTTTTTGAATGGGCTTTTTAAGCCGGCAATTTCGACATGTCCATATGAAATATCTCCCAGGTATGTCCATCGAAATCCTCAATCGTGCGCTGCACCATAAAGCCATAATCGCGCATTTCATTCGGTTCAATACCGCCTGCACTTAAGCCGCTTTCCACGACTTGGTTGACTTCTTCCAGACTATCCATAGACAAGGAAAGCAAGGCGGCAATGGATGATTTCGTATCGGCAATGGGCTTTTTGGTAAAACTCAAAAACTTATCATGCGAAAGAATCATAACAAAAACATTGTCCGACCAAACCATGCATTTGCCACTTTCGTCGGAAAACTGCGGATTATTCTTGAAGCCCAAAGCCGTGTAAAATGCCATCGATTTTTCGGGGTCTTGCACCGCAAGGTTAATAAAGATTTGATTTGCCATGATGTTATGATTGTTTTACGAAAGATAAATAATCTGTGTTTTAGAACGCACATTAATACAAGAAAAAGCCGATCATCGCTGATCGGCTTGCTCCCCTTACAGACGAAAAATGCAGCTATCATGCGATGATTGAGTATGTGACTATTGAGAAATTAAATATCTCTTATCTTTGAAAGTTACTTAAATCACACCTAAAACTAATAACCTTAATTTTAAAACTGGCGAACGCAATGAATACGATTGAAAGGAATAAAATAGATTACGGTATTGATGCCCCTGGAATAAGAAACGGCATGTTTGTTATTGCGGTATTTGGAGGTATAATATTAGGTGTCACTAATTTTGCTGAAATCAATTGGTTAAAAAACACCCCCATCATCTCAGTTTTATTTAAGCTCTTTGGAATCACAATTGGATTATATGGCTCATTTATGGGAAGCTATATGACTTATTGTTCAAGAATTGGAAAATTAAAAACTCGAGACATTTTATTGGATAAAGTAGGCAAGTACATAAAATGGGATGAGATTAATATGTCATTGGATGTTGGATGCGGAAAAGGACTTTTGCTTATCGGTGCCGCCAAAAGATTAAGCAATGGCAGGTCTTTGGGTATTGATATTTGGAGCGCTAATGACCAATCAAATAATAGCCAAAGCGCAACTATTGAAAACGCAGCATTAGCTGGTGTTTCTGATAAAATTCAAATACAAACTGCAGATGCTCGGAACTTACCCTATGAAAATGATACAATAGATTTAGTCATGTCACATTGGGTGGTTCATAATATTGAAACAGAAACTGAACAAATAAAATGTTTAAATGAAATGTACAGGGTGTTAAAGCCTGGTGGCGCAATCATTTTAGCTGACATTCAGAACGTATCTAAATACAAACAACACATTCAAAAACTTGGTGCTACAAAAATCGAATTCGATGACGGTGGGTTTGAAGCAAAAATAATGTCCGTTTTGAGCGGAGGAACTTATGTGCCTCAATCTTTGATTTGTGTAAAACCGAAATAATTAGACTATTTGAAACGTAAAAAAGAGGCCGCTAACCTAACTCACTGATTGACAACAAAAAAGGCGTCCGTCGATTGACGGACACCTTGTGCAGTTTTGCTCCCCCTGTTGACAGAAGTTGCAGCCTACATCAATGATGATTTGTCATGCCTCCCATCACTTTTTTCATAACCGCTACTTTACCCCACCTTGGAAGAAGACGTAGAGAATAAACAAGCAACTTGGTTAATGAACCGGGTAGAACAGTCATTTTTCGGCCTAGTGCTTTTAAAATAGGAACGGCAACCTGATTTACGTTCATGGCCATGCCCATTTTGAGATCAGCACGACTTCCAAATTGGGTAATCACTGGGCCGGGAGCAGCCGCAAGGACATCAACTCCCTGGCCTTTTAACTCTAGGCAAAGCCCCTCAGCTAAGGTTTGCACATAAGCTTTTGTAGCTGCATAATGGGCCGAAAATGGAGTTCCTTGAAAGGATACCATTGAACTGAGTAAAATGATACCCCCGCTTTTTTGTAACGCAAACTGATTGCTGTAATGGTGGGTAAGCTGAAGCAATGAACGACAGTTTACCTCAAGCATATTGAGTTCAGTCGATAAGGAACTTTCTAAGAAACTACCAGAGGTGCCGAATCCGGCTGATAAAATTAATAATCCAATTGGTAGTCCATCGGCCATTTTAATGATCTGATTTGTTCCATCTTTTTCAAATAAGTCACAAGCGACAGATAGGGTTTCAATTTGATATACTTCTTCTAGCTCTTTTGAAATCTTTTGAAGCCTTCCAAGATCTCTCCCATGCAGTACCAAATTTAGTCCTGAACTTGCCAATAATGTAGACAATTCGAGCCCAATCCCAGAGGAAGCTCCAGTGACTATAGCCCATGGCCCATACTTATGACGTAATCTTGACTTTTCGCTATTGGATAATTTCATGTTTGCTTGGGTTTGAAGGAAATAAAGATTTGCCCTTGAGGGCTTGAACTGCCGTAATCAGGGCCAGCGATAAATAGAGCCCAGCTACAAGCACAGTGATCTTGGTGTTTTTTAAAACATAAAACGATAGTACCGGCAATAGCTGCAATGCGTGCATTCCAATAAAATGTGCGATTCTAAGGTCCCCCACCTTTTTACTCCAGCCAACGACAAACAAGTCTGAATTGTCATTCATCAATCCTACGGTATGGCTTAACCTACTGCCCATTAGAAACCCTTCAAAAGCAAAGACGACAAAAATAATGATGCTTAGGCGAATTGAATATAGATAGTAATCGGGCAAATAATCCATTGCCTGAGTAAAAAACAACCATCCGACATAGGCAGTATACACTGTTACCAAGGTGGCAGCTAGTGCCATTAGAGAGAATAATAGAGAATAGAGCGGACTAGTTAAATTATAGTGAGAAGGGGCCCCTTGAGCTGACATGATAGTGATATAAACGATTTCAAACCCCAATAAAGCAATAACTGACCAATTGAATAAACTCTGATTAAACTCTAATAAGTAATGGCAATACCACCCCATAGCCCAGACAAACAAGAAGGTTGAAAAGGCAAATTTGAACGGTTTAAACCATGCACTAACTCCGTATAAATGAGTCGTGTTAACTCTTGAAAGCACCAAAAAAATCAAAGACAACACTAGACAAATCAACCCAAAATAGAAAAGGGTCATATTGCGTGATTTTAATTCTGTAAAAAAGTAGAGCACCGGTATCAACGTTTATTAACACTACAAAATTGATCAATCAGTCAGCTCTTTTACGATAACATTTGTTTAGACTTTAAAACTCAGTTTAAACAGATTTTTTCACTCTGCTGAGATGAATAGGGCTGATCCCAAGATAGGAAGCTATCATGTGTTGTGGGACGCGTTGGTGAATATTAGGAAATATAGACGACATCGATTCATACCGCTCTTTGGGCGTACGCAAGTAGGTGTTCCTAATCCGATCATCTTGATACATAAAATAGTACTCGGCAATTAGTCGTCCCATTTTTTCACCTTCTTTCAGATTTTTATAACCCCAGTCTATGGTTGATCTAGGCAATACTACTACCTCTGTATTTTCCAAGGCCTGCAATGTGTATATGGAAGGTTGCATTTGCATAAAATGGGTGTAATCCGAAATAAACTGATTTTCCATAGCAAAATGAATGGTATGATCTACCCCTTTATGATCATTGATCATCACACGTATAAGCCCTTTATTGATAAAGAAAATCTCATTTGGAATTACTCCAGGTTGAGTAATAATCTCGTTCTTGGCCAATAACCTCACAAATGATTTTTCCATAAACAACTCATATTCTGTTTCAGAAACTGAAATCATTTGACTTATAGCCTGATAAATGAGTGTCATAAGTTCGATGGTCTTGAGAGGTATATTAATGTGAAGAAACAAAAAAACCGTTACACTATAACAGTATAACGGTTTTATAATTTTACTTGCTCCCCTTACAGACGAAAGTTGCAGCTATAATACCTTAATTGAGTATGCGAATATCAGGAAATTGAAGGGTTGAACTTCTTGTAAAATTGCAGGTTGTGGGAAATTATTTACTCTTAATCAACCTTCTGATTACAACCAAATGCGAGAATAAAACAATCGGTACAATTAATGATGGTAGCAAATTGAATGGAAAATATAGAATTGCAACATTGGGTTGTTCAAATCCAAATTTTTGAAGTGGAAATGGACTTGACAATACGGAATTAAAGACAATGTTAAGTAATAGCACCAAACAGAGATAATTCCATGCGATGATAACTTTTTTACCAAACTTCACGTTCACAAATCCATAGTAAAAAATAATTGGTGCTGTCAATCCCGATATTATATCAAAATTTCGGCCTTCAAATGTCATTAAAATGGGTATTTTTTTATACACAAATAACCAATATAAAATAATCTCCACTGGTATTCTAATAATATGAAGTAAGGTCAAAAATTTTATATCTATTGAGTCTATAAAGCTTTTTCCTTTTTCAGTTAAAAAAAGAATTAGAATACATACAATCGGTGGTAGTAGAAGAAGTATGAATCTTGGCGGAATACTGTTAGTTATAAGATAGAATTCGCTAAATCCTAATATAGATTGTACCCCAATCCATATAGATAGAAATATTATTATAATTCTTAAGAAGTTGGTTGCCTTTAAGAATAATACTAATGTAAAAAGCACAGTTAGGCTAAAAAGCCATGTAATGAAGAATGGTTGTTGCGGTATCACTAAATAAATTTATGGAATTTTTAAAAAAGAAGCAACTAGCCTAACTCCCTGATTGACAACAAAAAAGGCGTCCGTCGATTGACGGACACCTTGTGCAATCTTGCTCCCCTTACAGACGAAAGATGCAACTATAATTTACTTATTGAATATGTAACAATTAGAAAATTAAAGGATTAATCTTTCTTTGCCTCGTATTTTTGATCTTGCCTCCAATACAGTCCTGTAACTTTGCCATTTGTCACAATAAACTCGATTGTCGTAGGAATTCGAAAAACATCCGGCAAATAAAAAAGCGTTTCGGTTTGACCTAATAATGCCATATTTAATCCCGTTTTATTTGATAAGTCTGCATAGAGTCGTTCTTGTTTTTTGTAAATGGAAATACTCTGTTTAGGGTTTTCTAGAAATGTATAATTCCCAATGTAGGAGTCCAATTGTTCCGCCGGTATTTTTATATCCTTGTATTTAGCAGGGACTCCATTTCCTGATGAAATTTGAGAAATGCCAGCAAACAATTCCATAAAATTATCCTGCTCGCTATTGCAAAGTAAAGTAATGTATAAATCCTTTTCAGGATAATATATTTCCACAGCCCTAAAACCATCAATTGCCCCGCCGTGACCTATTGATTTGACATTATTCTCATTCTTAATAAAAAATCCATACCCATATTCACTCAATTTCCCATCATTCAACTTAAAAGGCGTAATCGCTTGTTTCCAAGTATCATTTTTCAATAATTCCCCGTTTTTCAATGCCTGATGCCATCGATACAAATCCTTCACATTGGAAAGCAATGCCCCGGCACTATAAACTGTAGACATGCTAATAAACCCCACATTTTTATATTCTCCCGAAACAGCAGAGTATCCACTAACTCGATTTTTAATTACTTCTTCTGGTTTATCATAGGAAGTTGAAATTAGCCCAATTCGAGAAAAGACTTGCTCTTGTAAATAGGTTTGATATTTCTGCCCGGAAACTTCCTCAATAATTTTACCTAGTAAGAAATAGTTAGAATTGCAGTATTGGTATTTCGAACCCGGAACAAAGTCAAGTGGTAATTTATCCAAGCTATCGATTAGTATTTCTGGTGAAAACTCAACTCGAATAGCATTCGGAACTTTTGCATCTATTCCTTCATAGGGTTTAATTCCTGACGTATGAGTCAATAAGTTTTCAATGGTAATTGTTTTCCCTTTGGAATGGTAATTTTTGATAAATTTTTGAATACTGTCATTCAATGCAATTTTCTGTTGTTCTACAAATTGGAGGATTGCTACAGCAGTAAACTGCTTGGTAATGGACCCGATTCTAAATACCGATTCAGGAATAACTGGAACATCTAATTCTAGATTAGCTTTGCCAAAACCTTTCTGAAAAATTATATTTCCATTTTTTGCAACAAGAACAGCACATCCAGGAGAATACCTGCTATAATTTTCAGAAATATAACCATCAAGTAGCTTTATAATCCCCTTCTCCTGTTTGGTTTGGCCAAAAACGAATGTAGAAATGAAGAGATTTAATAGAAGTACGCCAATAGCTTTAATTTGGCCTATATGTTTCAAGTTATAATTATTTAGTGCTTCAAATATAAAGAACAACATTTGAAAAAGATGCAACCACCACAAATGGACAATTAAAGAAAAATTAGGTGGTTTTTAAACAAAAAAAGAGGTCAAATTGACCTCTTTTTGATTTGTGCTCCCCTTACAGACGAAAGATGCAACTATAATGCGATGATTGAGTATGTGACTATTAGGAGATTAAAGGGTTAAACTTCGTGCAAATCGACAGGGAGTTTAAATACCTTCCTGTTTTACTTCTTTCTTAATTGGAGCTTTATAAGGTCTTTTTATTATTTTCAAATCCTTAAAGTATCCAACTGTCGCAATATCAACATAAAGTCCGACTCCTCCTTTTTTAACTTTACCCAACATTTTATCAACGATAAAAGAGGAATATTTCATATTGTTAATAAACATTTCGGCCGTTTCTCCATTTACCTCAATTCTCATTGTTATCCATTCTTTTAAAGCAACTGGTGCCGAACCCTCATACGAGCCAGGAGGATAATTTTTTCTAAGTGTTTCAAATTTTGCATTCGGATAAGAAAAATATTGAACAGCGTGGTTTCTATGCATTTGATTGGAGGCTCTTCCAGCTTTAGGTCGCAAATAAATTGACTCAAACGCAGAATCGTTTGCAGCAATTCGATAATACAAGCCAATAAAACCGGCAGCTCCTGCAAAAGGGGATGGATCTTGAATTTGACTATACATCTTAATCTCAATGGTTCCATTTTCAAAATCATTTAATCCAACTAATTTTGCATAATGTTTTTCATCTACAGTTGCCTCCAATCTATTTGGGTCAAATGGCAAAGAGTTTAAATCTCTTTCAATTTTAAGGACAGGTTCACCTTGAAACTTAATGATTGATCCTGTCACGTTATGTAATTCAAAAACTTGTTTCCCTAAAGTCAATTTTGTTTGAGCAAAAACGGAGGAAACAATAACGAACTTAATTAATAAAAAACTGATAATCTGGATGTAATTTTTCATTTTATATTTTTTTTACAAATCTATTTCAAATGGTATACATTCGTAACTAATTTAGTAAATACAAGTAACCAAGAGGTAACCAAATTATGAGTAGCAAATTTATCGACAACCCATTAAATTGCCCCGTAACTCGCACAATAAGTATCATTGGAGGTAAATGGAAACCCATCATACTAAACTGTATTGGAGACAGGACAATTCGATTTGGGAAACTAAACCAAATCATACCATCGATTTCAAATAAAGTATTATCCGGTGAATTGAGAGAATTAGAGCAATATGGATTGATTCAAAGAATTGAATTCACTGAAATGCCACCAAGAGTAGAATATTCTTTAACTGACGCTGGCAAATCCTTACTACCATTATTACACGAACTTGCAAATTGGGGTAGTACTCATACTGCTAAAAAAATCATTAAAGAATTTACTTGATTTTTAGAACGATGCAGCTACCCTAACTCACTGATAGACAAAGAAAAAGCCATCATTTCTGATGGCTTGTCCAGCGATGCTCCCTCTCCTGGGCTCGAACCAGGGACCCCATGATTAACAGTCATGTGCTCTAACCAACTGAGCTAAGAAGGAATTTTGTTCCTATTGGGACTGCAAAAATAGGGGGACAATTCATTAAATGCAAGATTGCCCCCTATTTTTTTTGAAATTATTTCTTTTCCGCTTTCTTGGCGTCCTTTTTCTTTACGACTTCGCCATCCTTCAACTTCTTAGCAACCGTCGCATAAGGTCCCGAAATGATCTCCTGACCCTCCTTCAAGCCCGAGATAATCTCAATGTTCTCAAAGTCCGAAATACCCGTCTTCACCACCACTTGCTTCGCTTTGCCTTTCTCTTCCACAAATACCACTTCCTTCGTGCTATCCTTGCGCTTCTTCGCCACATTCGCATCTTCCTGTGTCGTTACCGCCGCAGCGTCTGTTGGCTTATCTTCACCTTCCTTCGCTTCTGTTGGCGCACCTAACTCGCGGGTAGTAACCGCCGACAAAGGTACCGTCAAGATATTGGTTTTCGTATTCGTCAAAATCTCCACCGATGCCGTCATGCCAGGCTTCAAAGGATACGATAATTTTCCTTGGATCAAATCCGCATAAGAGCTGCGCAACACGCGAATCTTCACCTCAAATTCCGTTACCGCATCCGTCGTAACCGATTGCGCTGTACCCGACGAATTTGCCGAACTAGCCACTTCGTACACCACACCCTTAAACTTGCGCTCAGACGAAGAGAATGCATCCACATCAATCAATACCGTATCTCCCAAACTCACCCGCGTAATGTCATTCTCATTCACATTCACCCGCACTTCCATATTATTCAAATTCGCGATGCGCAACATCTCCGTTCCCGCCATCTGCGACGTTCCTACCACACGCTCTCCCAATTCCACATTCAACTTCGAAATAATCCCACTCTGCGGCGCATAAATCGTCGTCTTCGTTAAATTCGTTTTCGCCTCTTTAAACGCTGCCTCCGCAGATTTTACGTTGAAGTTGGCCGCCTTCACATTCGCTTTTGCCGCCTCTAAATCTTGTTTGGCAACTAAATAGGCCGACTGGAACTGATCGAAATCTGAATCCGAAATCACCTTATCATTGTGCAAACGATTATTCCGATCAAAGTCAATCTTCGCCTTGCTCAAACGGGCTTCGCTTTGTGCTAATACCGCCTTGCTTTGCTCCGAACTCGCCTTCATAGCATTCACTTGCGCTTCCGCACGTGCCAACAAAGACACATAATTGTCCGGACGAATCTTCAATAATTCCTGACCTGCAACCACAGAATCTCCCTCGGCAACTTTCAAGGATACAATCTCCCCAGATACATCCGGTGACACCTTCACCTCAACCTCCGGCTGAATCTTACCTGAAGCAGAAACCTTTTCTACAATCGTACCTTTTAGGACTTTGGCATATTCCACCTCCGTAGGCTCCGCCTTCCCAATCCACTCCATCTTCTTCGCCAAAGCCAAGCCTCCAAAAATCAATATCACCACACCTGCGATGATCATCCATGTTTTTTTGTTATTCATAATCTTAATTGTTAGTCAGTCGCTAGTCAATAGTCACTAGTAATCTTCAGGTTGTTTAAAATCTCTTCTAAAATATACTCAGCGATTCTTCTGAGGGTCGCTAGGTTAAAACCTAGGGTTATAAAAAATTCATATGCCACATCACTTCACTCTTACTTCTAAACTCTTACCTCTTCGTTCTTAACTCTTAACTAAAAAGTTAAGCGTTTCTTCTTAGGGTCCCTAGGTTAAAACCTAGGGTTATAAAAAATTCTTATGCCACATCTCTCCACTCTTACTTCGTAAACTCTTACCTCTTCATTCTTAACTCTTAGCTCTTAACTAAATAGTTAAGCGTTTCCCCTGAGGGCCCCTAGGTTAAAACCTAGGGTTATAAATAAGTGGTCCACATATAACCCCAGGCTTAAGCCTGGGGATTTAAAAACTAGGCCCCCCACTTCATTCTTAACTCTTAGTTCTTAACTAAAACGTCAAACTCTTCCCTTGGTAATAATCCAAAATCTTCGTCCGAAACACAAAATCGTATTTCACCTGAATCAAGGCCAAACGCGCCTTATCCAAATTCGTCTTCTGTAAATTATAGCTCACAAAATCAATCGTTCCCGCATTAAAACGACTCTCTGACGCCCGGAAACTTTCCTCCAAGGCCGAAACTTGTGTGGAAGATGCCTCAAACTTATTCGCCGCATTCACCATATTAACATAAGCCTGCTCAATGTTTTGACGCAAAGTCAAACGTGCACGATCAGCCTCAATTTCGGCATTTTGCTTTTGCAATCCCGCCTGCATCACCCGCGTACGATTCGCATATTTGGCAAAAATCGGAATGTTTAAATTCAACGAAACTACCTTATTTTGCGTATTATTCAATTGATCAAAATAACCCACTGTCGTACCCTCACCATATTTCGGTTGGACCGTTGAAACCGGATAATTGGTTCCGCCAATCGCCACAGATCCTAAGTTGACCGTTTGGGTTCCTAATAATTCCACCGACTTCAATGCGTTCGATTGATTCGCCGACCAGCTTCCACTCATCGATAGGGTAGGGAGGCGTAAAGCTTTCGCAACATCCACGCCTTTCGCGGCTCCTTGCACACGGAAATCCGCAGCACGAACTAAAGGCTGAATGTCCAAAGCTTTGGCATAAATCGCATCAACCGATAAATCATAAGCCTTCAAAGAAGGAACCGGCACTTGAATCCGTTGCAAATCAAACGCCCGAATGCTCGAATCATTTAATAATTGTTGCAAAGTCAATTTGTTGATATCCAAGGTGCTTTGAAAAGACACGACATTGGATTCTTCATTGGCCAACTGTGCCTTCAAATCCAAGACATTCGATATCGGCAATGTACCGGCAGTCACTAATTTCTGCGTACGCTCAATCTGTAATTTTGTGATTTCTGTCTGCGCTTTAGCGATCGATAATTGATCCTCCGCATTCAAAATAGACAAATACGAAAGCACTACCTGCAAAGCAATATTCTCCCGCATCGATTGCAAATCCTGCTGCGTCGCCTTCAGTGAAAACTCATTTTGCAAGACTGTATTACGCAGCTGACCGCCATTAAAAAGGGTCAAATTCGCATTCAAACCTACGTTATTGTAATTGATATTGCGTGAATCGTAACCATTGGTATACGGGTTAATCGACCGACCAAAACTCGCCGCTTGATTAATATTTCCCCCCAAAGATGGCAATTGATTGTATTTCGCTTGTTGGTACGTCAACTCCGCATTCTTCAAACTCACCTCATAAGACTTCACCGTCAAATTATGCTGCAGCGCGATGTCCACGGCTTGGCTTAAACTCAAATGAACCACCTGCGCATTGCCTTGAATGGCGGTTTGCGCGTGAGCTCCCCAGGACAATCCTGCCAACAAGGAAAGCGAAAGGTATTTTTTAATAGACATAGGCGTCGATAGAATTAGTTCACAATAATACACAAATGCGTTTTGTGCAAGTTTGATTTTTGGATAAACGGCAAGAGTCGCTGATAAAATCCGCGATTACTGCACAACAGGGAAACGGCGTTTCGCCTCCGCTCGCGAAAAAGCATTAAAATGCCACCACTCAAATTCAATCCGCATAAAGCCCGCTGCTTGCATGGCTTCCCGCAAAATCAATCGGTTTTGGTAGGCTTTTTGGCTTAGTTGGCCTGATGCCAAAAAGGCCTGCTCCTTGGAAGGGTAAGCCAAATCGCCAAAAAAATCATATTTCGTTCCCATGTCCAAGGGCTTTCCATGCGCATCCGCCACCGTTAAATCCAAAGCAGATCCATAGTTGTGAATGGAATGTTGCTTCGGATCCGCCACGTATTTTTGGCGCTCCGAAGGCGGATATTGCGTTAGCGTATTCCACAAAACCCATTGAATGGATAGGGGACGTGCGGCATCGTAAATCAATAAATGAAAACCTGGATGTTTCTTTTCTAGCGCGGCCTGCGCTTTTTGAAGCATCGCCATGACCGGCTTTTGCACATAGGCATGTCGCAGACAACCATAAACATCCTTGCCCATGAAATTATCCGACGTCCCATATTTCAATTCCACCAAAACCCCGGGGGCATTGGATGTAACCTCAAGCAAGCCTTGTTTTTCCAAGGCAAGTTCGTACGAACAGGTTGTTTTTTGTGCCCAGGCAGCAAAGGAGAGGAGGACTAAGGCAATCGTGCGCATAATAATCGGAGATTTTGCCTAAATTTAACCAAATTTCCTCGACCCTATGGCATTAAATTGGATTTGGTTTTTATTCTTCGGTGTGGCGTTTGTAGTCGCAATCATTCAATATCTCTTCTTTGGGAATGCCGAAATATTCAAAATCCTCGTTGATGGCATGTTCGATTCCGCGGAATTAGCCGTCATGAAAATTGCCTTGCCTTTGGCAGGTGTCATGACTTTTTTCATGGGCATCTTACAGGTAGGAGAGAAGGCTGGAGCGATTCAATTTTTAGCCAAACGCATCGGACCTTTTTTCACTCGTTTGTTTCCGGAGATTCCCAAAGACCATCCGGTGCACGGGCAAATGATCATGAATTTTTCTGCCAATTTATTGGGTTTGGATAATGCGGCGACGCCTTTTGGGCTGAAAGCGATGCAAAGTTTACAAGAAGTTAACCCCGATAAAGATACGGCCTCCAATTCTCAAATCATGTTCTTGGTTCTGCATTCCGCAGGCCCCGTGTTGATTCCTTTGAGTATCATGGCCCAGCGGGCCATTTACGGTGCGCAGGACGCCTCTGATATCTTCATTCCTTGCCTCATGGCAACCTATGCGACCACGATTACGGGTCTGATTTTTGTATCCATCAAACAAAAAATCAACTTATTAGAACCGGTACTTTTCGCCTGGTTGGCCGGCCTAACTGCCTTTCTCGGAGCCATCTTGTGGTACTTCAGCTCCTTACCTAAAGAGGCCATCGAAATGCAGTCTAAAGTCTTCTCAAATGGCTTTCTATTCATGCTGATTTTCTCTTTCATTGCCGCGGGAATGCGCAAGAAAATCGACATTTTCGGCACGTTTGTGGAGGGCGCGAAAGGTGGTTTTGAGACTTCTGTGAAAGTCATTCCTTATTTAGTGGGTCTATTAGTCGCAATTTCTTGCCTGCGTAATTCGGGCGTTTTGGGCTATATGGTTGACGGAATCAAATACTTGGTGGATTTGTCGGGCATCGACAACCGCTGGGTGGATGCCATGCCTACCGCCTTGTTGCACCCGGTAAGTGGCAGTGGATCGCGCGCGATGATGATTGATACGATGAAAACTTTCGGATCAGATTCATTTGTGGGGCGCTTATCTTGTGTATTCCAAGGTTCAGCAGAAACCGTTTTATACGTCGTAGCCTTGTATTTCGGATCTGTACAGGTGCGTAATATTCGCTATACCTTGTGGGCGGGATTGTTCGCAGATTTTGTTGGAATTGCCACGGCGATTTGGGTGAGCTATTTGTTCTTTGGCTAATCCAAAGGAAGCAATAACGAGATATTTCCTCCGATCACATCGGGTTTCCAAAGACCTTTGTCGGCGCCAAGCGACGCCTTGAGTTGCGCATCGTATCCCATCAATTGGACTGGTCGTTGCCATTGCAGGCCAAAGGAATACTGCTTTTTCACGGGGATGTTTTCTATACCAAACCAACCGATGGAATTACTTAATGACCCTCGAAATGTAAAATCATTTTCGCCAAATTTGGCCTGAATTCCAACATAAAATGATTCAACGCGGTTGTTGTCATAGTAAACACCACTCGTACTCGTTAAATCCGTTTCGGAATCTAAGGTCATCATGGGTGTTCCAATCCCCTTACCGGCATAGGTCCAACCTTCTCGATAAACGCCATTGTTAAAATAATTATCCAATCCCCGATTCACATCAGAATCATTGAAAATAGATCCGCCCTGGGATGTAGTATTTAGGTATTCCAAAACCACTTTGGTAATTCCCTGATCCGCCTTGCGTGTAAATGAAATTCCATGAAGTCCATCCGTGATGTTATTACCATAATACAAGGATCCATCCTCGTAAACGCTTTGTCGGTAGAAAAATAATTTGGCTTTTTTCCAATCAATTTCCATACCGATATCCACAGAACCCAAGTGATTTCCCAAACGATTCCAGCCATCATTGATTCCATAGGTTGCCGTATCGCCGCCAACCACATTCATACTTTGACCCGTAATCACGTATAAATAATCCTTGAGACTACTAGCAATTTTACCATTTTTAGCAGCAAAATTACCCGGGTCAGCATATTTCAATGTGCCCCCCCATTGAACTTGGTGATTGAATCCGCCATAGAATTTAAAGAGCCAATTGGGTTTTCCTAGTCGGCCATAAAATGATTTTTGATGCAAATAAAAATCAGCCACATCGCTTCGTTGGTTTCCGAACCAACCATGCGCGAAATTTCCTTTAAAACCAACGACATCGTTTAGAAATTGGGGAGCCCAATAATCGTTGACAACCAAATTAATCATGGGCATGGGCAATGCGTTTCCCGACCAAATGTAGGAACCCGAACTTAGGGTCGAGTCGGCAAGGCCTTGAATTTGTTTTTTTCGGCCAACTTGTAATTCAAAGATCCCCATTTTGCCCTTGAGATAGGCTTCTTGCAATAAAACGTCCGCTTGGGTCTCCGTTAGATTGACCAATCCACGAACTCCATAACCCCAACTGTATCGTTTATTTACTTGAACAAAATCGCTGAACGCAATGGCAGCGGTACCATAACTTTCTTTCGTGGGAACGGCGCCATATTGATTGGCACGTAACCAGAAAGGTGTATATGTGCCTGATGTAATACCCATGCCTAATTCCAGGCTAGGACCAATCTTATCCTGAGCTTTCGCGCAAAAGCTGAACAACAAAAGAAATGAAATTGCGCGAAGACGCATGAAAAAGGGTTTAGGTACGCAAAATACGAAAAAAGTATTAACAAATCTGTGGCGTTGCGTTAATAACCCTAGGCTTTAGCGTTGGGTTTCCCATCCTAAAGTTTAGAGCTAAGAGAATACTACTCGCAGACTCCGAACTGTTTACTTATAACCCTAGGCTTTAGCCTAGGGATCCCCAGACTAAAGTCTGGGGCTATAAAAAGAAAGTTTCTGACTAGCGAAAGATGACTAATTTACTTCACCCTCGCCACCAACTCAAATCCCAAGGAATCAATACGTAATCGCACCTCGTGCCGATTTTTAATCCCCATCACTTCCGCCTTTTGACCTTTCAAGGCACCCGCATCAATGGTAATAAAATCACCTACCTGAAGCGTATTTCCAAAAACCTCAACGGCTGCATGCTCTGATAAAAATTGTTGAATCGCCAGAATTTCATCGTCTTGAATGACGGCTGGCTTTTGTAACCAATAGACAAAATTGACAACTCCTAGGGTCCGACGAACCGTTGCACTTTGTTTTTCTAAATCAATGTTGACAAAAACGTATGAACGAAAAAGGGGCTCTTCGGTGACTTTTCGTCGGTCCGACCACTGTTTTTCGCGTTTATTTACGGGACAATAGGCTTCAATTCCTGCTTCTTTCAAGCGCAAGGCCACTTTTTTCTCTGTGCGAGATTTCGTGTAAACCGCATACCAGGCCATCTTATAATCGAGCGTCTACGATGGATTTATCTAAAATCGATTTGATATCAAAAAGCACCCCATCTTTGGCTTTTAATTCGCCAAAGGCGAGATCCAAAAATTCCCGGTGCGCCACCGTTAACACAATGGCATCATAGGCCTGACCTAATTCCGTAACAAGACTAATTCCATGCTCATGCTTAACCTCTTTGGCATTCGCCCAAGGATCATACACATCCACTGCCATGCCGAAATCAACCAACTCCTTATAAATATCCACAACCCGCGAATTTCGAATATCTGGGCAATTTTCTTTGAACGTGATACCCAACATTAAGGTCTTGGCTCCGCCGATTTTCTTTCCTTTTTGAATGAGTAATTTGACCAATTTATTGGCAACAAAAATTCCCATGTTATCATTCACTCGTCGGCCAGATAGAATAACCTGCGGATAATAGCCCAAACTCTCCGATTTATGCAATAAATAGTATGGATCGACCCCAATACAGTGACCGCCTACTAAACCGGGCTTAAAATTCAAGAAATTCCATTTGGTTCCCGCAGCTTCTAATACCTCAGTCGTATCAATGCCCATTCGGTCAAAAATCAAGGAAAGTTCATTGACAAAGGAAATATTGACATCGCGTTGTGCGTTCTCAATCGCTTTACTTGCCTCTGCAACTTTTAACGATGAGGCCTTGTGCGTCCCAGCAACAATAATCGATTTGTATAATTGATCCACCCACTCCGCCGTTTCCGGCGTAGATCCTGATGTAACTTTTTTGATCTTCGTTAAGGTGTTAACCTTATCGCCCGGATTAATGCGCTCTGGCGAGTAACCACAGAAAAAATCCCGATTAAACACCAATCCCGAATGTTTTTCCAACACCGGCACACAATCTTCTTCCGTGCAACCTGGATAAACCGTGGATTCATAAATCACCACGTCACCTTTTTTCAAGACCTTGCCGATCATCTCGGATGCCTTTAACAAAGGACTCAAATCAGGCTTTTTGAAATGATCGATAGGCGTAGGAACCGTAACAATAAAGGTATTGCAGGACGCTAAATCCGACACTTGCGAAGAAAAACGCAAGATTTTCGATTCCGCTAATTGGGCAGCACTAACTTCTTGGGTGCGATCCACCCCCGACTTTAATTCATCAATACGCGAAGCGTCGATATCAAAACCCAAGGTTGGATAAATTTTTCCAAACTCCACAGCTAGCGGGAATCCCACATAGCCCAAACCTATTATCGCAATCGATGGATTCATCTTATTTGGTAAATAATTGTACGTCGGAAGCCATCATGTCTTTCACCAATGCCGGCAAATCATATTGCAATTTCCAACCTAATTTTTCCTTCGCTTTGGTAGGATCTCCGATCAACAATTCTACCTCTGTAGGACGGAAATATCGCGGATCGACAGCTACAACTTCTTTACCAATTTCCACTTGATACAAAGGATTGTTGCACGCGGCAATCGTTGCTATTTCATTCACACCTTCACCCGTAAATTTAATTTCAATGCCCACCTCACTAAATGCCATGCGAATAAAATCACGAACAGTAGTTGTAATACCTGTCGCAATCACAAAATCCTCCGGTTCTTCTTGTTGCAAAATCAACCACATTGCCTCCACATAATCTTTGGCATGTCCCCAATCGCGTTTTGCGTCTAAGTTTCCTAAATACAATTTATCTTGTTGGCCCATCGCAATCTGCGCCACACCCCTTGTAATTTTTCGCGTTACAAATGTTTCTCCACGTAAGGGTGACTCGTGGTTGAACAAAATTCCATTCACCGCAAACATATCATAAGCCTCACGGTAATTCACCGTAATCCAGTAGCCATATAATTTAGCAACCGCATACGGAGAGCGGGGATAAAAAGGTGTTTTTTCCGACTGTGGAACCTCTTGGACTAAACCATATAATTCCGACGTAGACGCCTGATAAATCTTTGTTTTCTTCGTTAAACCCAACAAACGAACAGCCTCCAGAATACGTAAAGTCCCGATTCCGTCTACTTGCGCTGTATATTCCGGTTCGTCAAATGAAACTTTGACATGTGACATCGCACCTAGATTATAAATTTCATCGGGTTGAACGTCTTGAATAATCCGAATGATATTCGTTGAATCACTTAAATCACCGTAATGCAAATGAAAATTGGATGAATTAACGTGTGGATCTTCATATAAATGGTCGATTCGTTGCGTATTGATCATAGAACTTCTACGCTTAATTCCATGAACTACGTAGTTTTTACTCAACAACAACTCTGCCAAATAGGCTCCATCCTGACCCGTAATACCCGTAATTAAGGCAACTTTTTTATGCTGTGACATACATCCAATTTAATGACTCCTTGCGGAATATTTTTTCAAACCTCAAAATTACGAAAATTTAGCAGAGCACTAAAGCTAATTCGTGAAAACACATT
>Ga0228702_1001024_pt1 | contig 19164 bp, 18 predicted proteins | sample McNCre217_Aug_MG_2_FD_178018 | JGI IMG/M metagenome (GOLD analysis project Ga0228702, IMG submission 178018) | Freshwater microbial communities from McNutts Creek, Athens, Georgia, United States - 20-17_Aug_MG | ecosystem: Environmental > Aquatic > Freshwater > Creek | place: USA: Georgia... | reverse complement strand
CTTGCGCAACGTCATCATTATTGGATCCGGCCCTGCCGGTTTCACCGCCGCCATTTACACCGCACGAGCGGGACTGGAGCCGCTGCTGATTGCCAGCAGCGTTGAAGCGGGCGGCGAGCTAATGAAGACCACCGAGGTTGAGAACTTTCCGGGCTTCCCTCAGGGGCTAATGGGGCCAGAGTTGATGGCCAACTTCCAGGAGCAGGCGGAGCGGTTTGGAACCGAGGTGCTGCTTGACGACGTGGTGGAAGTTGAACTCAAGGGCAACGTAAAGGTTGTTAAGACCGGTTTGGGTCAAACCTATGAAGCCAAGACCGTGATTCTGGCAACCGGTGCGGCGTATCGTGAACTGGGTCTGCCACGCGAGAAAGAACTAAGCGGTCACGGCGTTTCGTGGTGTGCCACCTGCGATGGATTCTTCTTCCGTAACCAGAACATTGCCGTGGTTGGCGGTGGCGACAGCGCAATGGAAGAGGCCAACTTCCTCACTCGCTTTGCCGACAAGGTGTACCTCATTCACCGCCGCGACTCGTTCAAGGCCAGCAAAATCATGGCCGACCGCGCCCTAAACAACCCAAAGATCGAAGTCATCTGGAACTCCGAAGTGGCAGAACTACACGGAGAAGCCAAGCTTTCCGGTTTGACCCTTAAGAACACCATCGATGGTTCCACGAGTCAGTTGGATGTTGAAGGGTTGTTCATTGCGGTTGGAAACGACCCTCGCGTTTGGCTGGTTGAAAACCAGGTTGAACTTACCGCCGAGAAATTTATCAGTGTTGAGGGGCGCAGCTCCAAGACCAGCCTGCCTGGCGTATTCGCCGCCGGCGACGTAATTGACCCAACCTACCGACAGGCTATTACCGCGGCGGCTTCGGGTTGCGTGGCGGCACTAGACGCCGAGCACTACCTGCAGGAACACTAGTTACAAGTTTCACGAGAAACCAAAATCTTGTGATTTAGAGGAGAACAAAAATGAGCGCAGCTAAGAACGTAACCACGGCAACGTTTGCAACCGACGTGTTGCAGAACAGCAAGCCAGTTCTGGTTGACTTCTGGGCCGAGTGGTGCGGACCATGCCGCATGGTTTCGCCAATCCTGGACCAAATTGCCGAGGAGTACGCCGGCAAGATTGAAATTGTTAAGGTAAACGTGGACAACGAGCCACAGTTGGCGCAGCAATACGGCATCATCAGCATTCCGGCATTGCAGGTCTTCCAAAACGGCGAGCTGGTGAAGAGCATGGTTGGCGCAAAGCCAAAGAACGTGCTGGTCAACGAGCTTGGTGAGTTTCTAAACTAGGCAAACTTGGCGGGGTTGCCCCGCACTAAACCCGCGTCACTCCGCTACAGGCTAGGAGTGACGCGGGTTTTTTACTAGGCTTGTATGAATACCCAAATTTGGAGCACACAAATGGCAGAGCAAACCCCGCACGGCGAAAACTTCGACCACTGGTTGGACGCATACGCCGCGCGCGCGAACACGCTCTCGGTTTCCGAGGTTCGAGCCCTGTTTGCCGTGGTTAGCCGACCCGAAGTTGTGTCTCTGGCAGGTGGCATGCCCTACGTTAAGGCCCTTCCCAAGGAGCTTCTGGAGTCTGCCTACGACTCGCTAATGGATTCCCGCGGTGACCTCGCCCTGCAGTACGGTGGCGGTCAAGGTGATCTGGCGCTTCGCGAGCAGATCCGCGAGCTTATGGCGCTGGAGGGCATTGCCAGCAGCGTTGAAGACATTGTGATTACCACCGGAAGCCAACAGGGGCTAGACCTGCTTGGTGGCCTGTTCCTCGATGCCGGTGATGTGGTCTTGGCCGAAGCCCCATCGTATGTTGGCGCGCTGGGCATCTTCCGCCACTACGAAGCTCACGTTGAGCACGTTCACACCGACAACGACGGCATGGATCCCGTTGCGCTGCAGGCCGCCATCGATGATTTGAAATCACAGGGCCGCCGAATCAAGTTCCTGTACCTGGTTCCAAACTTTGGCAACCCGAGCGGTGTAACCCTCACGGAGCAGCGTCGCCACCAGATTGTTGAAATCTGCAAGCGCGAGCACATTTTGATTTTGGAAGACAACCCATACGGTCTTTTGTACTTTGGCGAGAAGCCGCCAAACGCAATGCGCTCGTTTGAGTCGGACACCGTGATCTATTTGGGCAGTTTCAGCAAGATTTTGGCCCCGGGTCTGCGAGTTGGGTATGTGCTGGCCCCACCCGCCATTCGCGACAAACTGGTTTTGGCTAACGAATCGGCTATTTTGAGCCCCAGCTCATTCAGTCAGATGCTCATCAGTGAGTATCTGTCCAAGGCCGACTGGCAGAACCAGATTGACATTTACCGCGGGGTTTACCGTGAGCGTCGCGATGCCGCGCTGGCTGCCATGGCGGAATACCTGCCTCACCTGGAGACCACCCGTCCAGACGGCGGTTTTTACCTGTGGGTGACCCTGCCCAAGGGCATTGACAGTAAGGCAATGCTTCCGTTAGCGGTAAAGGAGTTGGTGGCTTACACCCCGGGAACCGCGTTCTTTGCCAACGGCACCGGACAGCAGAATTTGCGTATTTCTTTCTGCTACCCAACCCCGGAGAATATCAACGTGGGCATCAAACGATTGGCTTCGGTTATCAACCTGCAAACCGAACTGATCGAAACCTTTGGAAAGCACTAGGGAAGTAAGACCATGATTCCGGCAGCAAAGCGCGATAACAGCCTCAAGATTCAGGTTCTAGCCGGCGGCATTAGCCACGAGCGCGACATTTCGCTCAAGAGCGGTAGACGCGTAGCTGATGCTCTCACCGAAATGGGCGCAACTGTTGTGATTCGCGAGCCGGACGAGCATCTGTTTCAGAATTTGGCGGCCGATAAGCCCGACGTGGTTTGGCTCTGCCTCCACGGCGCCTCGGGAGAAGATGGCGCACTCCGTGACATTCTTGCGTTGAGCGGTGTGCCGTTTGTTGGTGCCACGGGCGAAGCTGCTCGCTTGGCTTGGGACAAGTCGATTGCCAAGATTCTGGTTGGTCGCGCCGGCATTCTCACTCCACCTTCGGTGACGCTTCCACGTGAAACCTTTAGGGAACTGAACCCAGAAAGTGTTTTGGCTCACGTGACCAGCTCGCTCGCGTTCCCCGTGGTTGTAAAGCCGGCTCGCAGTGGTTCGGCTCAGGGAGTTACCGTGGTTCACTCAGCGGACCAACTATCCAAAGCCATGATCGATGCATATGTTTACTGCGATGTGGCCATTATCGAGAAGTTTGTTGATGGCGTTGAGCTGGCAATCAGCGTGATTAATGAGGGTGCCGGCCCAATGGCGCTTCCCGCGGTTGAGATAGAAAGCACCACAGGTCAGTTTGGCTACCAGGAGCGCATTGTTGCCGGTGAGGTTAACTACTACGTGCCTGCTCGCATCGATGCCCATGTGGCGGATAAGGCCGCTCAACTGGCAATTGCCGCCCACGAAGAGCTGGGGCTGCGTCACTTGTCGCGCATTGACTTGATTGTGGACGCTCAAGGCACACCTTGGTTCCTAGAAGCCAATGTGCTGCCCGGCCTAACCGAGACTTCGCTGTTGCCACAGGCGATTGTTGCCACCGGTGCCAGCCTGGGGCAGGTTTATCACGGCTTGGCCGTTGCTGCGCTCCATGGACGCGGCTAAAGCACCGTAAAACACCACCGAATTGGGCCGACTAGGCCCCTGATAGCCGTTTCTGGCGGATTTAGTCGCGCTTGTACCCGATTTCATCCAGAATGCGGTTCAAGTCCGCCACGGTGGCAAATTCAATGGTTAGCTGGCCCTTCTTGCGGCCCAAGCCAATCTTCACACCGGTGTTCAACTGGTCACCCAGGCGAACGGCAATGTCTTTGAGCATGTCCATGCGACCACCCGCGGTCACGTTTGGCTTGCTGGTTCCAACCGAGGCGCCTTTGTCAATGGCAATGGCCTCTTCAAGCGCGCGAACCGAAAGGCCCTCGTTTACAACCTTGTTGGCCCAGTAAACCATGCGCTCTTCGCCGCTAGCGCCCAGAATGGCGCGAGCATGCCCCGCCGAGAGCACTCCCGCGGCTACCTTGCGCTGTACGTCTGCCGGCAACTTGAGCAAACGGATAGTGTTTGTGATTCGAGGGCGGCTGCGACCAATGCGATCTGCCAACTCTTCCTGGGTAATGCCGAAGTCGTCAAGCAGTTGCTGATACGCGCTTGCCTCTTCGAGTGGATTCAAGTCGCTGCGGTGCAGGTTTTCTAGCAGTGCATCGCGCAGCATGTTTTCGTCTGCGGTTTCACGAATCACGGCCGGGATCTTGTCCAAGCCAACTTCCTTGGATGCACGTAAACGACGCTCACCCATGATCAGTTCGTATTGGCGCTTGCCATCCTGATCTGGGAGTGGGCGAACCACAATCGGCTGAAGTACGCCTAGTTCGCGAATCGAAACTACAAGTTCTGCAAAAGCCTCCGGCTCAAACACAGATCGTGGCTGGCGCGGATTGGGAACAATCGAGGTGATGTCCAGGTGCCCAAAGCGCGCTCCGGGAACCGCCACTAGACCTGCGGAAACCGCGTCGTTACTGGCCTCGGCGCTTGCGGTTGCGCTATTTGCGGGGAAGAACACGTCAACTGGTCGCTCGCCCGGAACCTCACTGGTGGGAATCAAGGCTCCAATGCCGCGGCCAAGGCCGCCCTTCTTTTCTGCCATTACTGCGCTCCTCTGTTTGCCAGTTCGATTGCGGCCTCGAGATAAGCGAGGCTGCCCGAAGAAGACTTGTCGTAGGTGATTACGGGTTTACCGTAGCTAGGCGCTTCCGAGACTCGAACGCTTCTAGGGATTACGGATTCAAGAGTTTGAGTAGGAAAGTGTGTGCGCACGTCCTCAGCCACCTGAAGTGACAAATTCGTACGATTGTCATACATGGTCAACAGAATGGTCGACAGCACCAATGCTGGATTCAGGTGTGCCTGAATTAGCTGGATGTTCTTGAGAAGCTGGCTCAAACCCTCCAGTGCGTAATACTCGCACTGAATTGGAATCAAAACCTCGGTAGCCGCTGTGAACGCGTTGATAGTAAGAAGGCCCAGGCTTGGTGGGCAATCAATGAAGATGTAGTCCGGCTTTACCGGAGCGGTGCCCAGGAATTCATCGATGGCGGCCTTGAGGCGGTAGTTGCGCTCCCCCTGCTCAAAGTTGGCAAACAACTCCATTTCGGCGCCGGCAAGATCGATGCTGGCGGGCACGCAATACAAGTTATCCACAGATGGCGACTTGTGGATAACTTTTCCGAGGGCCTCCCCTTCGGTCAAAACTTCATAAATTCCGCGGACCCCGGAGTGCCTATCGACGCCCAGGGCTGTGGACGCATTGCCCTGCGGGTCGAGGTCAATTACCAGCACCTTGAGGCCCTTGTAGGCCAGTGAAGCAGCCAGATTTACGGCGGTGGTGGTTTTACCCACACCACCCTTTTGGTTGCTAACCGTAAAAACGCGCACCTTATCTGGGTGACCTACTGTTGCTTCATTGATGACGCTAAGGCGCTTACCGCTGCTTGCAATCTCGCGTAGCAGCGGGGTTTCCTCAAATGCTGGGTTTTGTTCGTCCGAATGTTTCACGTGAAACCTTACTTTTGGATCTTGTGGGTAGTTGCCTCGGACTGATCTGCGAGCCCGCTTGGCAAGACAACTGAAGCTTGCCAGCCGGTGGGTTGCGCCGATACTTCCACGCGGTTGTTTGGGTAGCCCAAGCTCGCGGCAACGGAAGCGCCAGTTGTTGCCTCGGACGAGGCTTGTGAATCAGACATCGATGCTCCTAACTCAGATAAGCCTAGTAATAACCACCAACGTTGGTTCCGCCAGGTGCGTAACCCCCGTGAACACCGTTTCAAAAGATGCAATCTTGAGTTTCTTTTGCAGCGGGGTCGAGTCCAGGATTTCCTCCTGCGCTTTACTTCCCTTAAGGGCCAGCACGCGACCATGCGGCTTTAGAAGCGGAACCGTTAGACGCAATAGCTTGGGCAGCGCCGACACGGCACGGGCGGTGACCACGTCGAACTGGTGGTTTTGCACTTCTTCGGCTCTGGCTCGGAGCACCGTCACATTGGAGAGCCCCAGGGTTTCAACCTGCTCCTGCAGCCAGCCGGAGCGTCGCTCCATTGGCTCAATCAAGGTGAAATGAACGTCTGGGCGAGCAATCGCCATGGGAATGCCGGGCAGGCCCGCCCCCGAGCCAACGTCGGCCACAAGTTCTCCGGACTCAAGAAGTTCTGCCACAACTGCCGAATTGAGAATATGCCTGGTCCAAAGGCGAGGCATCTCGCGAGGGCCTAACAGCCCAAGCATGTCCGAATCAAGAACGAGGGCGGTTGCGTAATCCCGAGCTTGGCCAATACCCGCACCGAAGACTGCTCCAGCCCCTACGGGCTCTACTTCGAGATCAAATTCTTCAGCCATGTTTCACGTGAAACATTAAGCCGATTTGATCACAATGTGGCGGTCTTTGCCTTCGCCCTCGGACTCCGAAACTAGTCCGGCTTCGGCAATCAGGTCGTGTGCCAGCTTGCGCTCATAAGACGACATTGGGGCTAGCGGTGTCGGTTCTCCGGTTTCGCGAACCTTGGCAATGGCCTTGTCCACAACCTTGCGCAGCCTGTTGGCCTTGGCGTCTCGCGAACCCGCAACATCAAGAATGAGGCGGCTGTAGTCTCCGGTTTTGGTCTGCACGGCCAGGCGAGTCAGCTCCTGCAACGCCTCAACGGTTTCGGGGTCTGCCAACAGGCGCAGATTGCTGCCCTCGGGCCCGGTCACCTCAACATAGGCGCGGCCCTGGCGAACGTCAATGGCAATGTCGCCATCCAGGTCATAGATGTCCAGCAACTCTTCAATGTAGTCGGCTGCGAGATCGCCCTCAACCTCAAGCTGCTTTACGACGTCACCGCTGGTAACTTCGGCGGGCTCAACTGGGGTTTCAATGTTTTCGCTCATGCGAATCTCCTAAAACTGGTGCGCCGGAGCGCGATTCCTATTTACTACTTGCTCGACTTTTTGGCACGGTTCTTTGAAACCGGCTGAACGCGCTGCGTCTTTGCTGGTTCCTCAGGGCCTGCCAGGTCTGGCTGAGCGGCGCTGCCCTTGCCGCGCTTGGCCAAACGAGCCTCGCGCTCGTGGTGCGCACGCGAACCCGGGGTAGGCATGTTGCGAATCACAATGAACTGCTGACCCATGGTCCAGAAGTTCGAGATCAGCCAGTAGGTCATAACGCCCAGTGGGAACGAAACACCCGAAATAGCAAAGATGATGGGGAACACGTACATCATGATCTTCTGGGTCTGCATGTACTGGCTGGTTGCGGTTTCGGGGTTCTGGTTCTTGGCCAGAATCTGACGCTGGGTAATGAACTGCGATGCAGTCATGAGCACAATCATCACAGCGGCCACAACCTTCACGGTGTCGCTACTGCTGTTTAGGAATGTGTCCTGCAGTGGTGCCCCAAACACGGTTGCGTGGCTGAATGATGTTGCCAGCTCCTTAGTGAGCAAGCCCACGCCAACGCTGTCGTGCTGCGCCCCGTTCAATACAAAGAACAGACCGGTAAAAATGGGCATCTGAACCAGCAGCGGCAAGCAAGAGCTCATTGGGTTGGCGCCATACTTTTTGTACAGGTCCATCTGTTCCTTGGCAAAGGCCTGGCGCGACTCCGGATCGTTCTTACCCTTGTACTTCTTCTGTAGCTTCTGCAGCTCAGGCTGCACCACTAACATGTTGCGCTGGCTCAGAATCTGCTTTACAAAGAGCGGAATCATCGATGCGCGAACCACAACCACGAGACCCACAATTGACAGCACCCAGGTGAGGCCATCTGTGGAGGCAAAGCCCACAGCAGTGAATAGCCAGTGGAAGCCCACCAGAATAAGCTCGATGATCCATTTGATTGGCCACAAGAGATCCATTAGTTTGCCTTTCTAAGCAACTTTGGTACTACAAAACCTTTAGCGGAAACGGAGAATCTGCCGCTTCCTGGCTTGACTTCATCAACGCCGCCCTTGGAAAAAGGGTTACAGCGAAGAATCCGCCAGGCCGTTAGAACAGCTCCAGCAACAACTCCGCGTTGCTGCACTTGCTGCAAACCATATGAAGAGCAAGTTGGGTAGTACCGGCAAACATCCCCATAAAGTGGAGAGATAACCTTGCGATACCCAAGCAGGAAAGCAATTACGATGTTTCTGGGTAGTACCCAGATCCAACTTGCTAAAAGTAACATCTGCTACTTCTCTAAAGCCTTATTGATGCTTTGTTGAAACTCGGTGCTGAGATTTTCCCAGTTGAGCTGTGCCGCCCCTGGGAGCGCTCGGACCACCAAGTCGCCATTACAAACATCGATGTATGTTAGCGCCGCGGCACGCAGTCTGCGTTTCACGAGATTTCGGTTTACCGCTCCGCCAACATTTTTACCTACAACAAAGCCGAAGCGGGCCTGGGCAGTGCCCGGAACCCGCTTCAGATAAATAACTAGATGTTGCGAACCAATCTTTCGACCGGCTTTCATGGTGGCACGAAAGTCTTCGGCTCTGAGGAGCCGGTTCTGGCGTGCCAGCATGTGGCTAGACCGATTTAGGCCGAAAGCTCTACGCGACCCTTGCGACGGCGGGCCGAAAGAATGGCGCGGCCGGCACGGGTCTTCATGCGGAGACGGAAGCCGTGGGTCTTTGCACGACGACGGTTGTTCGGCTGGAAGGTACGCTTCGACATTGGTGATCACTCCAAGTGCTTTGGTGAGGTTCAAAATTTATGATGCCGCCGGAGCCGCAATGGTAACCTCGGCAAACCTCTATGCCGAGCAACCTTTTAAAAATACGATGAAAACTTGTATAGGTCAAGTTTATTGAGCCAAAAAGTGGTCAAACGCAAGATTTTGTCACGAGGCGGCAGTAACCCGAAGTAACGACACACCGCGTGAATTTGCGATGTTGGCTCAAATTCGCTTGAATGGCGTTCTAGACATTACGGGGCGCGGTCCCAGGCGGTTTCCACAACAGTTATCCACAAGTTTTCCACAGGGGTGGATAAACCTGGTCATCCTGTGGAAAACTATCGAGTGAACCTTGAAGGTCAAGGTTTGAATGCTTTCGGTGTAGGGGTAAAGATGAGTAGCGAAGACGTAGTTGCCGGTCTCTGGCAAACCGTGCTTTCTCGACTTGCCAACGACACCAGAATCACTGGCCAACAACTGGGATTCTTGCGCCTCATTGAACCGGTAGCCGTTCTGGGTGAGACCCTATTTGTTGAAGTTCCGAATGAGATCACCAAGGCAACAATCGAACAGCGCATCCAGGGCCCATTGATCGATGCCATGTCCGCCAATGCGGAGTTTTCGGGACCAACTTTGCTGACCATAAACGTGAATGCAAATCTTGAGGGCATCAAACCAGTTGCCGCCGATCCAGAACCGGTTGCCCCAGCTGCCCCCATAGAGTTACCCACTTACTTAACCAGCACCCCAATCGATGTCCCTAACTACGAAACTCGTTTGAACCCCAAGTACACATTTGAAACCTTTGTGATTGGAGACTCCAACAGATTCGCTCACGCTGCGTCGTTTGCTGTTGCTGAAGAACCGGCAAAGAGTTACAACCCGCTCTTCATTTATGGTGCATCCGGTTTGGGCAAGACCCACCTATTGCATGCCATTGGCCACTACACAATAGCCCTACATCCAAAGCGCAAGGTCAGGTACGTAAGCTCCGAGGAATTCACCAACGAATTCATCAATGCCATTCAGAACAATAAAAACTCCGAGTTCCAATCGGCATACCGAGACATTGACCTGCTTCTAATTGACGACATCCAATTCCTGCAAGGTAAAGAACAGACCCAGGAAGCCTTCTTCCACACATTCAACACTCTGCACAACGCCAATAAACAGGTAGTAATTACCAGTGATAAGCCACCGGCTCAGCTAGAGGGATTTGAAGAGCGCATGCTCACTCGTTTTGCCTGGGGCTTAATGACAGACATTCAAAGCCCAGAACTTGAAACCCGTATCGCTATTCTGCGTAAAAAGGCCGAGAGCGATCGACTCAATGTGCCAGATGAAATCCTTAGCTACATGGCGCAAAGAGTGTCTTCAAATATTCGCGAACTAGAGGGCACGTTAATTCGAGTTATGGCTTTTGCAAACTTGAACAGACAACCAATCAATCTGGATCTGGTTAAGACCGTTCTTCGCGACCTAGCACCGGCAAGCGAAAACAACCTCACTACACCCGCAGAAATCATGAGCACGGTGGCTGCCTTTTATCGAGTAACCGTTGACGATCTCTCCGGAAGCTCGCGAGCACAAGCCATTGCCAAGGCAAGACAGATTGCCATGTACCTATGCCGCGACCAGACGGGCCTTTCACTACCGAAAATTGGTGAACTATTTGGTGGTAGAGACCACACCACAGTTCTCTACGCAACTCGCAAGATTGCCCAGGACATGAACAGAAAACGTGAGGTTTACTCTCACGTTTCGGAAATCCTGGCTCGCATTAAGAACAACCAAAAGAACTAATCCGCTCTAGAAGGTTCAACTTTTCAGCCGTTTTCCGGAGGATTAAAGAAAAAAGATCCAAATGGCTCATTTATTTTCTGTCTATAAAGCTGTGAATAAATGTACAAAAGTCACTAAATAACTGAATAAAGCTCTTGAATGCTGGTGAATCAGAAATCAACTACTAACAGGGGAATGAGTTTTCCACAGAGTTATACACAACTGTGTAAACAACTTACATCCATGTAGTTATTTACTCCCACAAGGGATTTGGATGATTCTCCACAATTCCACAGCTGGTTATTAAGACAAATAGAGATTTAAACGAATTGAATAAACCCATAACGAATTAGAGCTGCGATCAAAGATTTTGAGCCGGCCAAGTTTGTGCCAAGATTAAAAACCCATCAATACCCAGATTGGATTCAACGTGAAGTTCCAGGTCAATAAAGATGTGCTTTCAGAAGCCGTTTCCTTTGTTGTGCGTATTCTTCCTCAGAAGGTAAAGAACCAGATCCTTGGTGGCATCCTGATTGAGGCTGACGCAAACGCTTTGCGAATCTCTGTTTTTGATTATGAAGTTTCTGCTCAGATTGAAACCGTTGCAAAGGTTGAGGACCCGGGCCGTATTTTGGTTTCTAGCCGTTGGCTAAGCGAAATCACAAGTCGTCTTCCAAACGCACCGGTTGAATTCGAAACTTCGGGTACCAAGCTTTATCTACGTTGTGGAAGTTCAAACTTCACCATTCCAACGTTGGACATTGATGCCTATCCAACTCTTCCTGAACTTCCGCCTGTTTCGGGGAGTATCAGTGGAGAAGCAATGGCAGACGCAGTTAGCCAGGTTGCCTTTGCCGCATCCAAGGACGACGTTAGCCCCTGGATGACTTGTGTTCAGATTGAAACCACTCCAAAGCAGATTTCCTTTGTCGCTACCGACAAATACCGCATTGCCGTGAAGGAGATCGACTGGCAGAGCAAGGCAACAGAGGATCTAAGTGCCTTGGTACCGGCCAAGACCCTGCAAGAAATTGCCAAGACTTTTGCCAATCAAACCGATGTTTCAGTTGCAATCCGTTCCGCTGGAGCAGACGGAAAAGAGCACACCCAAGGAATGATTGCTTTCAAGGCAAACAATCGCTCCGTAACTTCCTATCTTGTGAAAGATAACTTCCCACCAGTACGCAGCTATTTTCCTAAGGAAGCCAGCAATTACTGCGTTGTGGCAAGCCAGGACCTAATTGACGCAACCCGAAGAATCGCATTGGTTTTGGATAACAAACCAGCTGCCAAGTACACCTTTGCAGCTGACCAAGTTGTTTTAGAAGCGTCGGATGCCGCCGAGGCTTCGGAAACAATGCCTGCCGAACTGTCCGGCAAGGAACTAGAGGTAAAGATGAAACCTCAGTTTGTTATTGAAGGTGTAAGCGCCGCCAAGTCCGAGTTTGTGAAGATCATCTTCACTAACAACGATCAGCCCGACCGCCCAGGTCCGGTATTGATTTCCGCTCACGGGCAGAAAGATACCCAAGACAGCTACCGCTATCTGTTGCAACCAAACCGCTTCTAAAGAGGTTTAAATCCACCCACCAATTTTTTCAATATTGGCAGGCAGAAGCCTAGGAGGGTGCTTTGTTTGTTAAGCACGTAACCTTGGCTAACTTTAGAAACCACAGCTACAGCGAGGTTGAATTCAGACCGGGAGTATCGGTTATCGCCGGAGAAAACGGCCACGGTAAAACCAATCTGGTGGAGGCAATCCACTATTTGGCAACCCTCAGTTCGCATCGCACGGCTGGATACATTCCTCTAATCGGTAAAACCGCAGAAACTGCGGTGGTCAAACTGAAGGTAAGTCACAACCTGCGTGAAGCGGTAGTTTCGGTTGAGCTTTCCAGGAACGCAAAGAACCAGGTGTCAATAAACGGAACTAAAAGTCCGCGAAACCGAGATGTTCTGGGCTACGTGCAAACGGTGACTTTTGCCCCAGAAGACCTTGACATGGTGAAAAAGGAGCCGGGTTTCCGTCGCGCCTTCATCGATGGATTGCTGATCCAACTCACCCCTCGCCTGGCTGGAGTTTTTGCCGATTACGACAGGGTTTTGAAGCAACGAAACACACTATTGAAGACGGCCAAGCAAAATCGCGTAAGCGGAAGTGCCCTGGCCACGCTTGATGCCTGGGATGAACAACTAGTTAACCTAGGTGCTCAAATTTTGGTGGCCCGCCGAGACTTGGTGGATCGGTTGAACCCAAAATTGGCAGAGGCATACTCTCAAATTGCTGCCACCAATAACAAAGTAGAAATCCAAGTCAAGTCTTCTTTATTGAGCAGTACGGTGCCCGGTTTTGAAGAAGAAGAGGATTTGGAAGGGCTCGAATTTCTACCTCAAGTAACTAGTGATGAAGCAATTCAACTTTTCCGAACTCGCCTCATTGAAGTTAGGCCAAAGGAAATTGAACGCGGTTTAACGCTTTGCGGACCACAACGCGATGATTTGATTTTGTTGCTGAACGACATGCCTGCCAAACACTACGCCAGTCACGGTGAATCTTGGTCATATGCCTTGGCGATGCGTTTGGCTAGTCGCGAGCTACTGCGCGAGGACTCCAACTACGGCGATCCCGTTCTCATTTTGGACGACGTGTTTGCGGAACTCGATTTGGGCAGGAGAACTCGCCTGGCGGAGTTGGTAAGCAACAATGAGCAAGTTCTAATCACCAGCGCCGAACTTAATGACGTGCCGGAACTACTTCGAACCAACGTATATCAGGTTCGGCGGGGTCAGGTAACTTCGTTGGGCTTTGGTGGGGAGGCAACCATCGATGAATGATGACTTTGCCATTGAGTTCTACCAAAAAATGCGCCAAGCGGTAACCGGCCGACTCACTCGTGACGCAAAGCGACGTAAAGACGCGGAATCTCGAGCAAACTCCAAGCCTTTTGAAAAGGGCCGCGATCCGCTAACCGCCGGAGCCAGCCTCGACGGCTTGCTAAATCAATTCAGCTGGGAAACCGAACTGGCACAGGCCGAACTTTTTGTTAACTGGGCCGAAATTGTTGGCGAGCTTAATGCCGCCAACAGTGCACCCGAAACCCTGGACAAGAATGCGCTGCTCGTTAGATGCAAATCCACCGCGTGGGCTACCCAACTTAGATTGATGTCGCCGGACATTTTGAAGCGCATAAACGAGAAATATTCGACCCTACAAATTGAGAATTTGAAGTTTGTTGGACCCGACGCCCCAACCTGGAAAAAAGGCAAGTTTTCGGTGCCTGGTCGCGGTCCTAGGGACACCTACGGCTAAACCTCGCTTCCACCAAGCTTGAGCGGCCGATATCCGCATCACAACGCGGAAAATCCGACGTTAGCCACACTCACAATTGCGCGGAATTGTCGTGCCTCGCGGATAGAATTCAAGGGTTAGATTCCCCGAATATAAGTCGGCCCACTGGGGTCGCTTTTCACAAGGCCTAACTCGTTTACAAGGAGTGCAACAGAATATGACCGCGCCAGAAAATAACTACGACGCCGGCAATATCCAGGTTCTTGAAGGACTTGAAGCGGTACGCAAACGTCCCGGTATGTACATTGGTTCAACGGGACCCCGCGGTCTTCACCACTTGGTGTACGAAATTGTTGATAACTCCGTAGACGAAGCCCTGGCCGGCTACTGTTCCGAGATTCAGGTAACCATCACCAAGGATGGTTGGATTCGCGTTAAAGACAACGGTCGAGGAATTCCCGTTGCCACACACCCAACCGAGGGAATCAGCACCGTTCAGGTTGTGCTCACCATTCTTCACGCCGGCGGTAAGTTCGGCGGCGGCGGCTACGCCGTTTCGGGTGGTTTGCACGGTGTGGGTGCATCGGTGGTTAACGCGCTAAGCACCAAGTTGAATGTTGAAGTAGCTCGTGAAGGCTTTCTCTGGAACCAGAGTTACCAAAATGGTGTGCCAGACGCACCATTAGCACAGGGCGCTCCGGCCAACTACACCGGTACTACAACCGAGTTTTTGGCAAACCCGGAGATTTTTGAAACCGTTGAATACGACTACGAAACCCTGCGTCAGCGATTCCAGCAGATGTGCTTCCTGAACAAGGGTCTAAAGATTGCACTCAACGATGAGCGTAATGGCCGTGCCGACACCTACTTCTATGAGCAGGGTTTGCGCGATTACGTTGAGTACCTGAACGTTTCCAAGAAAAACGAAATCGTGAATGAAGAGATCATCTCGTTTGACTCGGAAACCAAAGAAAAGAACATGTCGGTGGAAATCGCCATGCAGTGGACCAATGCTTATAACGAGAGCGTTCACACCTACGCGAACACAATCAACACCCACGAAGGTGGAACTCACGAGGAAGGTTTCCGCGCCGCACTCACCAGCTTGCTGAACAAGTATGCGCGCGAAAAGAGCCTCCTGAAGGAAAAAGACGAAAACCTCACCGGTGACGACTGCCGCGAAGGCCTCACCTGTGTAATTTCGGTGAAGCTTTCCGAGCCTCAGTTTGAGGGTCAGACCAAGACCAAGCTGGGTAACACCGAGGCCAAGGCTTTTGTTCAGCGCGTTGTAAACGAGCAGCTGGGCGACTGGCTAGATCGCAACCCAAACGTGGCCAAGGACATTATCCGAAAGGCAATCCAAGCAGCGAGTGCACGTCAAGCTGCTCGCAAGGCTCGGGAAGCAACCCGACGTAAGGGTTTGCTGGAGTCGGGCGGCATGCCGGGTAAGTTGCGCGACTGCTCAAGCCGCAACCCGCAACTGAGCGAAATTTACCTGGTGGAGGGCGACTCCGCGGGTGGTTCGGCTGTTCGTGGCCGCAACCCGGAAACCCAGGCCATTCTTCCGCTTCGAGGCAAGGTGCTCAACGTTGAAAAGGCGCGCCTGGATCGTGCGCTGGGTAACGCCGAGGTGCAGGCAATCATCACGGCATTTGGAACCGGCATCGGTGAAGAATTTGATGTCACCAAAGCCCGCTATCACAAGTGCATTCTGATGGCCGATGCCGATGTGGATGGACTCCACATTCGCACCCTGATTTTGACGCTGTTGTTCCGCTACATGCGTCCGCTGATTGAGCACGGTTACGTTTACCTGGCACAGCCGCCATTGTTCAAGATCAAGTGGTCGAACTCTGACCACCAATACGTGTATTCGGATGCTGAACGCGACAAGGCTCTGGCCGACGGCGCCGCAGCAGGCAAGAAGATCCCAAAGGAAAACGCCATTCAGCGTTACAAGGGTCTTGGTGAAATGGACTACGACGAGCTGTGGGACACCACCATGGATCCAAACCGCCGCACGCTGCTGCAGGTGACCCTGGAAGATGCCGCAATCGCCGACGAAGTGTTCAGCACATTGATGGGTGAAGACGTTGATGCCCGCCGCTCGTTTATCCAGCAAAACGCAAAGGATGTTCGCTTCCTAGATATCTAGGAAACGGACCTAGGAGATTTAGAAGATGTCTGAAGAAACCACAAACCCAAGCGAACTGGTAGACAACATCGAGCAGGTTGACCTGCAAGTTGAAATGCAGCGCAGCTACCTTGACTACGCCATGAGCGTGATTGTTGGCCGCGCCTTGCCGGACGTGCGCGATGGCTTGAAACCGGTCCACCGTCGTGTGATTTACGCAATGTTCGACGGCGGATACCGTCCGGACAAGCAGTTCTCCAAGTGTTCGCGCGTTGTTGGCGACGTGATGGGTCAGTTCCACCCACACGGAGACTCGGCAATCTACGACACCATGGTTCGTTTGACTCAGGACTGGAACCTGCGTTATCCGTTGATCTCGGGTCAGGGAAACTTTGGTTCGCCTGGTAATGATCCTGCCGCGGCTCCTCGTTACACCGAATGTCGCATGGCCCAACTGGCCATGGAGATGGTTCGCGACATTGACGAGGAAACCGTTGATTTCCAGGACAACTACGACGGCCGCACCCAAGAACCAACCGTGCTACCAAGCCGGATTCCAAACCTGTTGGTCAACGGATCCATTGGTATTGCGGTTGGTATGGCTACCAACATCCCTCCTCACAACCTGCGCGAAGTTGCCGCCGGTGCCCAGTGGTACCTAAAGAATCCGGAAGCCAACGGCGAAGAGTTGCTGGCCGCTCTGCTTGAGCGAATCAAGGGTCCGGACTTCCCAACGGGGGCAACCATCCTTGGCCGAAAAGGCATTGAAGAGGCGTACCGAACTGGCCGCGGCTCCATCACAATGCGAGCCATTGTTAATGTTGAAGAACTACAGGGCCGCACCTGCCTGGTTGTAACCGAACTGCCTTATCAGGTGAACCCGGACAACCTGGCGGAGAAGATCGCCGGACTTGTTAAGGAAGGCAAGCTCACCGGCATTGCCGACATCCGCGATGAAACTTCTGGTCGTACCGGTCAGCGTTTGGTCATTGTTCTGAAGAAGGACGCGGTGGCCCGCGTTGTTCTGAACAACCTCTACAAGCTGACCCCGCTCCAGGAAAATTTCAGCGCCAACATGTTGGCTCTGGTTGACGGCGTTCCTCGAACCCTAAGCCTCGACTCATTCATTGTTCACTGGGTAAATCACCAGATTGAAGTGATTGTTCGCAGAACTCAGTTCCGTTTGCGTAAGGCCGAAGAGCGAGCACACATTCTGCGTGGATACTTGAAGGCACTTGACGCACTCGATGCTGTGATTGCACTGATTCGTAAGAGCCCAACCGTTGAAGATGCACGCGATGGCTTGATTCAGCTTTTGGGAATTGATGAGCTTCAGGCTCGCGCCATTTTGAACATGCAGCTTCGCCAGTTGGCCGCACTTGAGCGCCAGAAGCTGATTGACGAGGCCGCCGAACTTGAGGCCCAGATCCTGGACTTCAAGGCAATCATTGCCGACCCAACTCGCCAGCGCACCATCATCAGCGAAGAGTTGGAAGAAGTTGTTGCCAAGCACGGCGACGAACGCCGCAGTGCGATCATCGCTGGATTCGACGGGGACGTTTCGATTGAGGACCTGATTCCGGAAGAGGAAATGGTTATCACTCTTACCCGCGGTGGTTACATCAAGCGCACCAAGAGCGACAACTATCGTTCGCAGCACCGCGGCGGAAAGGGCGTGAAAGGTGCAAGCCTCCGCGCCGACGACATTGTTGAGCACTTCTTTGTGACCACAACCCACCACACCTTGTTGTTCTTTACCAACCAGGGTCGTGTTTACCGCACCAAGGCCTACGAAGTTCTTGAAGGTGGGCGCGACACCAAGGGACAGCACGTGGCCAACCTGCTTGCACTGCAACCAGATGAGCAGGTGGCACAGGTGCTAGACATCAAGGATTACGCTCAGGCGCCATACCTGGTGTTGGCCACCAAGAGCGGTCTCGTAAAGAAGACTGCACTTGAGGCGTACGACACCGCACGTACCGGTGGAATCATCGCAATCAAGTTGCGTGAAGACGACGAACTCATGAGTGCGCTCCTGGTTAACGCCGAAGACGACTTGTTGCTAGTTAGCCGCAAGGGCATGAGCATCCGATTCTCTGGCAGCGATGAGAGCTTGCGCCCCATGGGTCGTGACACCAGTGGAAACATTGGTATGCACTTCCGCGAAGGTGACGAACTGCTCAGTGCATCGGTGATCAGCGACGAGGGCTTTGTGTTTGTGGTTACCGAAGGCGGATTTGCCAAGCGAACCAACGTAACCGAATACCGACTCCAAAACCGAGGCGGCATTGGAATCAAGGTTGCCAAGCTTGAAGAAAAGCGCGGCGACCTAGTTGGTGCACTCATTGTTGGCGAAGACGACGAAGTTCTTGTAGTTCTGGAAAGCGGCAAGGTTGTCCGCAGCGCCGTGAACGAAGTACCGGCTCGCGGCCGAGACACCATGGGTGTTGTGTTTGCACGCTTCGAAGAAGGCGACGCGATCATTGGTCTGGCGAGAAACACCGAACGTAACCTGGAAAGTCAGGGAGCAGACGGAGAAAACTCAGACAACGAAGCTAATGTTGAAACAAGTTCAGAAACCGAGGCCGAATAATGACAAACATCATCAACAAGGTGCGAGCCAGCCGTCCCGGCGCAGGCAAGCAGGTAAAGCTCAACCTGGTTCACATTGAGTTCTGGTCTGCGGTAAAGGTGGGCTTTGTGATTCAGCTTGCCTTGGCCATTGCAAACGTTGTTGGATTCTTTGTGCTTTGGTTGGTTTTGAACAACACTGGCCTATTCAGCAGCCTTAATGGCTTGCTGAACGGAATTGTTGGCGGTAGCTCGGTAAACGTGGGAAGCCAGTTGAGCTTGCCACGGGTTATGTCTTTCGCCGTTGGCCTCAGTGCTTTCAACATTGTGGTTGGCACCGCACTAACTGCCATTGGAGCGGTGATTTTCAACATCATTTCGCGTATTGTTGGAGGAATCGGAGTTGGTTTCACCAACAACCAGTAACACTGATTTGACCACCTAGGCGCAATGCGGTAAAGTCATAAAGGCTCTAAGGGCCTATAGCTCAGGTGGTTAGAGCGCTTCACTGATAATGAAGAGGTCGGAGGTTCAAGTCCTCCTAGGCCCACTAGGAACTTGGATCGAAAGATACAAACTCCTAAACGGGGACTTAGCTCAGTTGGTAGAGCACCTGCTTTGCAAGCAGGGGGTCAGGGGTTCGACCCCCCTAGTCTCCAC
>Ga0228702_1001021_pt1 | contig 19185 bp, 18 predicted proteins | sample McNCre217_Aug_MG_2_FD_178018 | JGI IMG/M metagenome (GOLD analysis project Ga0228702, IMG submission 178018) | Freshwater microbial communities from McNutts Creek, Athens, Georgia, United States - 20-17_Aug_MG | ecosystem: Environmental > Aquatic > Freshwater > Creek | place: USA: Georgia... | reverse complement strand
CCTTCACGGCCGCCGTGTTCGGTGGCATCGGCAACTTGTCGGGCGCGGTGGTCGGCGGCATTTTGCTGGGCCTGATCGAAGCGATCGGGTCAGGCTACATCGGCCAGCTGACAGGCGGTGTGCTGGGCAGCCACTACACCGACATTTTTGCCTTCATCGTGCTGATCATTGTGCTGACCCTGCGCCCCTCGGGCCTGATGGGCGAGCGCGTGGCTGACCGGGCTTGAACGAAGGGACACGGTCATGAAAAACAACAAAACACTTCAATTCGTGCTGGCAGGCGTCGCGCTCATCGCGCTGCCCATCTTGCTGCAGGGCTTTGGCAACGCCTGGGTGCGCATCGCCGACATGGCGCTGCTTTACATCTTGCTGGCGCTTGGCCTGAACATCGTGGTGGGCTATGCCGGTCTTCTTGACTTGGGCTATGTGGCTTTCTTTGCAGTCGGTGCCTATATGTACGGCCTGCTGTCATCTCCGCACCTGACCAATACGTTCGAGTGGATTGTGGCAGCGTTCCCTGCGGGCATGCACATGCCCATCTGGCTGATCGTGCCGGTGGGGGCGGCGCTGGCTGGCATCTTTGGCATGTTGCTGGGCGCGCCCACGCTCAAATTGCGCGGGGACTATCTGGCCATCGTGACGCTGGGCTTTGGTGAAATCATCCGCGTGTTCATGAACAACCTGGATCACCCGGTCAACATCACCAACGGCCCCAAAGGGCTGGACCAGATTGACTCCATTTCGATCTTTGGTCTGAACCTGGGTAAGAAGCTGGTCATTGGCGATTTCGAAATCGCCTCTGTTTCGCTGTATTACTACCTGTTCCTGAGCCTGGTGCTGTTGGCGATCCTGATTTCACATCGCCTGGAATTCTCGCGCATTGGTCGGGCCTGGATGGCGATCCGCGAAGATGAAATTGCCGCCAAGGCCATGGGCTTGAACACGCGCAACCTCAAACTGCTTGCCTTTGGCATGGGTGCGACATTCGGTGGCGTGTCGGGCGCCATGTTTGCCGGTTTCCAGGGTTTCATCTCGCCCGAATCCTTCAGCTTGATGGAGTCGGTCATGATCGTGGCCATGGTGGTTCTGGGGGGGCTGGGCCATTTGCCGGGTGTCATTTTGGGGGCGGTGCTGTTGTCGGCATTGCCCGAAGTGCTGCGCTATGTGGCGGGCCCGTTGCAGTCGTTGACGGACGGACGTCTGGACGCTTCCATCTTGCGCCAGTTGTTGGTGGCCTTGGCCATGATCGTGATCATGTTGCTGCGCCCCCGTGGTTTGTGGCCGTCGCCTGAGCATGGCAAAGCATTGAACGCCAAGTGAAGGAAACACCCATGACACAAGATACGGTTCTCAAAGTCGCAGGCATTTCCAAACGTTTTGGCGGCCTGCAAGCGCTCACCGATGTGGGCATGACCATTGAACGTGGTCAGGTTTATGGCCTGATTGGCCCCAATGGTGCAGGCAAGACCACGTTTTTCAACGTGATCACGGGCCTGTACACCCCTGACAGCGGCACTTTCGAGTTGGCAGGCAAGCCCTACCAGCCCACGGCTGTGCACGAAGTGGCCAAAGCGGGCATTGCCCGCACTTTTCAGAACATCCGCTTGTTTGCTGAAATGACGGCCCTCGAAAACGTGATGGTGGGTCGCCATGTGCGCAGTCATTCCGGCTTGCTGGGCGCGATTTTCCGCACGTCGGGCTTCAAGGCCGAAGAAGCCGCCATTGCCCAGCGCGCGCAAGAGCTGCTCGACTATGTGGGCATTGGCAAATACGCCGATTACAAAGCCCGCACACTGTCGTATGGCGATCAGCGTCGTCTGGAAATCGCACGTGCGCTGGCCACGGACCCCCAGCTGATCGCTTTGGATGAACCGGCTGCCGGGATGAATGCCACTGAAAAAGTGCAACTGCGCGAACTGATCGACCAAATTCGCAAAGATAACCGCACCATCTTGTTGATTGAACACGATGTGAAGCTGGTCATGGGCCTGTGTGACCGCGTCACGGTGCTCGACTACGGCAAGCCGATTGCCCAGGGCACGCCTGCCGAAGTGCAGAAGAACGACAAAGTGATTGAAGCCTATCTGGGCACAGGAGGGCACTGAGATGGCCGATATTCTTTTGAAAGTCAAAGACCTGCAGGTTGGCTACGGCGGTATCCAGGCAGTCAAGGGTGTGAGCCTGGACGTTCGTGAGGGCGAACTGGTTTCCCTGATTGGCTCCAACGGGGCTGGCAAAACCACGACCATGAAAGCCATCACAGGCACCCTGCCACTGCAAGCCGGTGACATCGAATACCTGGGCAAGAGCATCAAAGGGCAGGGCCCTTGGGATCTGGTCAAACAAGGGCTGGCCATGGTGCCCGAAGGCCGTGGGGTGTTCACCCGCATGACCATCACGGAAAACCTGCAAATGGGCGCCTACATTCGCTCGGATGCTGGCGGCATTGCCGACGACATTGAAAAGATGTTCACCATCTTCCCGCGTCTGCGTGAGCGCAAGGACCAGCTGGCGGGCACCATGTCCGGTGGCGAGCAGCAAATGCTGGCCATGGGCCGCGCCCTGATGAGCCGCCCCAAGGTCTTGCTGCTGGATGAACCGTCCATGGGTTTGTCACCCATCATGGTCGACAAGATCTTTGAAGTGGTGCGTGATGTGTATGCCCAAGGCGTCACGGTGTTGCTCGTGGAGCAAAACGCCAGCCGTGCCCTGGCCATTGCCGATCGCGGGTATGTGATGGACTCGGGTCTGATCACCATGACTGGCATCGGCAAAGACATGCTCGAAGATCCCAAGGTGCGTGCAGCGTATTTGGGCGAATGATTTCAATGGGCTCATCGGGTGGGTATCCTGGCCCGGGTACTGAACTTGGAATTTTCCAAGTCAGGCAGCTCACCTTTCAATATCTTGGGAGATCCTTATGAACATCACCATGAAACACATCTCGGCAGCCGTGCTGGCTCTTTGCGCATCCCAAGTGATGGCGCAGCAAGTGGTCAAAATTGGTCATGTCGGCCCAGTCAGCGGTGCCATTGCCCACTTGGGCAAAGACAACGAAAACGGTGCCCGTCTGGCCATCGAAGAACTCAACGCCAAAGGCATCAAAATTGGCGGCCAGGCGGTCAAATTTGAGCTGGTCACTGAAGACGACGCAGGTGATCCCAAGCAAGGCACAGCCGCTGCCCAAAAATTGGTGGACTCCAAAGTCAATGGCGTGGTGGGTCACCTGAATTCGGGCACCTCCATTCCTGCATCCAAGATTTACAGCGAAGCAGGCATCCCCCAGATTTCGCCTTCTGCCACCAACCCCAAGTTCACGCGCAATGGTTACAAAACCGCTTTCCGCGTGGTGGCCGACGACGTTCACCTGGGCGGCACATTGGGTCGCTATGCCGTCAACAACATCAAGGGCAAATCAATCGCTGTGGTGGATGACCGCACGGCTTACGGTCAAGGTGTGGCCGAAGAGTTTGAAAAAGCCGTCAAGGCCGCAGGCGGCAAATTGGTGGGCCATGAGTTCACGACCGACAAAGCCACGGACTTCATGGCCATCCTGACCACGCTCAAAGCCAAGAACCCTGATGTGGTGTTCTTCGGCGGTATGGATGCTGTGGCTGGTCCCATGTTGCGTCAAATGAAATCGTTGGGCATCAATGCCAAGTTCATGGGCGGCGATGGCATTTGCTCGTCCGAGCTGGCCAAGCTGGCCGGTGATGCCATGGCCGATGGCCAAGTGGTTTGTGCTGAAGCCGGTGGTGTGGAAGGTCAGCAGAAAAAAGGCATGGAAGATTTCTCTGCCCGTTTCAAGAAGCGTTTCAACGCAGACGTGCAAGTCTATGCACCCTATGTGTATGACGCCGTCAATGTGATGGTCGACTCCATGGTGCGTGCCAACTCTGCCGACCCAGCCAAATACCTGTCGGCTTTGGCCAAAACCAACGGCTACAAAGGTGTCACAGGCACCATCACCTTTGACGAAAAAGGTGACATCAAGAACGGCGCGCTGACCTTGTACACCTACAAGGCTGGCAAGCGTGATCAGATCGCTGTGGTTCGTTAAAGCAAAGCTGAAGGGTGAGGCGGTGGTGTCTGAGTCTTTTTGGGCATAACACCGCGCCCCTCATTTTTCTCGACGAACATGACGAAGATGCTGGTTTCCAGCATCGGGCTTGCCTTCAGCGGGATTGCGCTGGCTGGACTTGACCTGTTGCCTCACACAGGCATGGGCCAGTCGCCGAGTCAGTCGGGTTCGCTCTGGGCAGCCTTGAATCCTGAGCTCTGTACAACAGGGATATTCATCAATAACGAGGTAATTTCAATGAAACTCAACAAACAAACTTTGGTGGCTGTGGCCGCAACCGCACTCTTGTCTGGTGCCGCGATGGCCGAGACAGGCTATTCTTTCTACGGCCGTGCCAACCTGTCGGTTGAAAGCCAAACCACAGACAGCGGCACCAAGTCCGTGATGCAAGACAACGCTTCGCGTCTGGGTTTTCGCGCGACTCGCGATCTCCCTTCCAACTTGACCGCAGGTGTTGTTCTGGAAGCCGGTACCAACCTGACCAGTGGTTCGACCAAATCCACATTCTTTGCTCGTGAAGCATCTGCCTCTTTGGCTGGTGGTTTCGGTCAAGTCAAACTGGGTCGTCTGCCTGCTTCTACGGCCTATTTCGCCACAGCTGACTTTGTCAGCAACCACAACCACGACACCGGTACATCGTCAGATGCACTGTATGAATACTTGGCTGTCGGTCAATTGAGCAATGCTGTCAGCTACGCCACTCCCAAAATGAATGGTTTGGTGATGGAAGCCCAGTATGGTCTGAAGAACGGTTCTGGCACAGGCACTTCGGTGACCGATGTCAAGGTTGCTCCTGTTGCCATGTCGGCCAACTACGATGCAGGTCCATTGCAATTGGGTCTGGGCTATGAAAGCGCAGAAGTCAAGAATGCGGTAGGCGCAGCCATCACCGGTAGCCAAGTGGCTGCACGTGCTTTTTACAGCATGGGACCTCTCGGTTTTGGTGGTTATGTGCAGAAATCTTCGGGCACCAAATTTGACCGCACCGCATATCGTCTGTCGGCCATGTACACCGTGGGCCAGAATGAGTTTCACGTGAACTACGGTTCTGCCGGCGACCGCGCAGGTGTGGCCAACACGGGTGCACAGCAAGCCACGCTGGGTTACAACTACAACCTGGACAAGGCCACCAAAATTTACGGCTTCGTGACCAAAGTCAATCAAGATTCTGCTGCATCCTACGGCGGTGATTTCAAGTCCGTCGCACTGGGCCTGCGTTACAACTTCTAAGTTGTGATCTCGTCAGCTGACCGTGTGTCGGCTGGTGTGGCTTACCAAAGCCCCGCAGTTCAGACTGTGGGGCTTTTTCATGCCTGAGGTCAGTCGACCCGTGCACCACTGGCCTTGACGACACCTTCGTAGCGCCCCCATTCTTTTTTCATGAACGCACCAAATTGTTCCGGTGTGGTGGCCACGGGTTCAGCCATCAACAGGGCAAATCGGGTGTGTGTTTCGGGTGCGTGCAAGGCCTGCGTGAACGCTTTGTTCAGGCGTTCGATCACCTCTTTGGGTGTGGTGGCCGGCGCAACCAGTCCCCACCAGGTGTCGATTTCAAATCCTTTGAGGGTTTCACCCATGGCGGGAATATCGGGCAGCGCAGCGTTGCGCCGTGTTGTGGTCACGGCCAGTGCCTTGAGTTTGCCTGCCTGGATGTTGGGGGCCGCGGTGGCCAGGTTGTCAAAGTTGAAATCAACTTGCCCCGACAGCAAGGCCAGTTGTGCCGGATTGCCGCCGTTGTAGGGGATATGTACTGCAAATATGCCTGCAGCCTTCTTGAACATTTCTCCGGCCAGGTGGCCCGCGCTGCCATTGCCGCCAGAACCAAAGTTCAGACGTCCCGGGTTGGCTTTGGCATAGGCCACCAAATCCGCCAGGGTGTTGATTTTCAGGCGCTGTGCAGCGTCGGCGTTCATCACCAGCACATTGGGAACCCGCACCATTTGCGTGATGGGGGCAAAATCACGGCCTGCGTCGTAAGGCATTTTGGCAAACAGCCAGGGGTTGATGGCATGCGTGGCGGTGGCCGCAATCCCGATGGTCAGGCCATCGGGATCGGCTTTGGCCACCAGGTTGGCACCCAGATTGCCACCTGCCCCGGGACGGTTTTCAATGATCACGGGGCCCAGACTGTCTTTCACGCGCTCGGCCAAAGCCCGAGCTGTCACGTCGATCGGGCCACCCGGTGCATAAGGCACGATGATGCGGAGCGGTTTGTTTTGTGACCAGGCTGGGTTGAGCGCAGTGGCGGCGATGGCAGTCAGACAAAAATCACGGCGTTGCATGGCAAGTCCTTTTGGCTTGCATGTTGGAGCTGAAGCGCCAACATGCGGGAGTTTGCCCACAGATCAGGCCTTGGCCTTGTCGGCTTCGGACGTGAACGAATCGGCGTAGAACTCTTCTTCAGGCAAACCGCCTTGCGCCACATAGTCGCGCTTGGCCGAGTCCACCACAATGGGTGCGCCGCAGGCATAGACCTGATGGTCCGACAGATCGGGGAAGTCTTGCAACACGGCCTGGTGCACAAAGCCGGTGCGGCCTGTCCAGTGGTCATCAGCTTCGGCGTTCGAAATCACCGGCACATATTTCAGGTGGGGCATCTCGGCCAGTCGGGCTTCGATCCAGTCGGCCATGTACAGGTCAGCCGGACGACGGCCACCCCAGTAAAGGGTCGCGGGGCGGGTGATGCCGCGGTGCTGCATGTGTTCGATCAGCGCCTTGATGGGGGCAAAGCCCGTGCCGGAAGCCAACAGCACGATGGGCTTGTCGCTGTCTTCACGCAGGTAAAAGCTGCCATACGGGCCTTCTGCACGCAGGATGTCCTTTTCCTTCATGGTGGTGAAGACCGGGTCGGTGAACTTGCCGCCGGGCATGTGGCGGATGTGCAGCTCCACTGTGGGCGGTGCCACCTCGATGGTGTGCGGCGCATTGGCCATGCTGTAGCTGCGGCGCGAACCATCGCGCAGCAAAAACTCAATGTACTGACCGGCGTGGAACTTCATCACGTCGTTGGCAGGCAATTGCAGCTTGAGCACGATCACGTCGTGTGATTTTTTCTCCAGGCTGACCACGCGCACCGGCATCTTCTTGACAGGCAGGCCACCTTCGGCAGTCACCTGTTTGGATTCAAGCACCACATCGCTTTGGGCTGTGGCGCAGCAGGTCAGCACCAGGCCTTGGGCTTCTTCCTCGTCGCTCAGGGCTTTGGCCTGGTGCGGGCCGTGCACCACAGTGCCCGAGATTTTTTTGCATTTGCAGGATCCACAAGCGCCGTCCTTACAGCCATAAGGCAGGCCAATGCCCTGGCGGATGCCGGCGGCCAGCAGGGTTTCGTTGTCGTCGGCGGTGAAGCTGCGGCCGCTGGGCTGCACGGAAATTTGAAAGCTCATCTTTTGGGTATCCTTGAGGGGTCGCATCTGACCCGGAACCCCAGATTTTGCCTTCAAACCAGACCCCACTGGGTGCCTTGCCCGCCCGTTTCCGTCGCCAGCGTGTCCTGATTGTGGGCTGTGGCGATGTGGGCTTACGTACCGCAGGGCAATTGGGCGCGCCCCAAAGCCAGCGGGTTCGATTGATGGCGCTGACCTCGTCGCCCGACAAGGTGCGCCTGCTGCGCGCCTGTGGCATCACCCCTTTGCCGGGCAACCTGGATGAACCTGACAGCCTTCGTCGGCTGTCGGGGTTGGCGCATCGGGTGATTCACCTCGCCCCGCCTCCGGGCGAACAACGAGGCCCGATCGAACAGGATCCACGAACCCGGGCGTTGGGCCGGGTCTTGCGCCTGCGCACCCTGCCTGCGGCGCTGGTTTATGGATCGACCACCGGTGTCTATGGTGATTGCGGTGGCGAGCGTGTGAGCGAAGTGCGGGGCGTTCACCCCCATACCCCCCGTGCACAGCGGCGGGTGGATGCGGAAGCTGCTGTGCGTTTTCTGGGGCGCAGCGGCGGTGTGCGGGTCAGCATCTTGCGCATCCCCGGTATTTATGCCCAGGACCGCGAAGGTGGCACGCCACGCGGACGTCTGAGCAAAGGCACGCCGGTGCTGGCAGCCAAAGAAGATGTTTACACCAACCACATCCATGCCGATGACCTGGCCCGCGCTTGTGTCGCTGCGCTGTGGCGCGGCAAGCCGCAGCGGGTGGTCAACGTCACGGACGACACCGATTTGAAGATGGGCGATTACTTTGATCTGGCCGCCGATCTTTATGGCCTACCCCGGCCACCGCGCATTGCGCGCACCGACGCCAACAAATCGCTGCCTTTGATGCTTCTGAGTTTCATGAACGAATCCCGCCGTCTGGACAACACCCGCATGAAGCGCGAGCTGAGACTGCATTTGCGTTATCCCCATGTGCGCGATGGACTGGCTGTTCAGGGCGCTTTGTTTCCGGTTAACCCATGAGCGCTCTGCTGTCGTCCTTGCGCATCGACAAGTGGCTGTGGGCTGCTCGCTTTTACAAGACCCGCAGCATCGCCAGCGATGAAATCGGCAAAAACCGCGTGCAGGTCAACGGACAGGACGCCAAGCCTTCGCGTGAAGTCAGACCCGGCGACACCGTGCGTCTGCGTCAGGGCGCAGTTGAGCGCACGGTCCTGGTCAAAGGCCTGAGCGCTGTGCGCGGCCCTGCATCGGTGGCCCAGTTGCTCTACGAAGAAACGCCGCAAAGCATCGAGTCACGGCAAAAAGCCGCCGAGATGAACCGGCTGGCCCGTGAACCGGCGCACAGCATTGAGCAGGGCAGACCCACCAAGCGCGACCGCAGGCAAATCGAAAAAGCCTGGGATGACCGCTGGAGCGCGGGGATCGACCCGTGAAGGTTCCCTTGTTCGGGCGTCGGCGCATGGTGCATGTGGTGGCGATCACCCTGATGGCCTGTGTGGCGATCCCGGTCGCGCTCATGGGCGGCGCGATGGTTTGGCAGTTGCAGCGGGGCTTTGACCAGTATTTGCAAAATCACGATGCCCAAAGACTGGCGCGCATGGCCAGGCTTCTGGAGCAAGGCAGCGCCGGTGGAGGCACACTGGCATGGTTGCAAAAGCCATGGCCCCAGACGCTGCGCGACCTGAATCGTCAACTGCGCATGGAAGATGACGGGTTGATGGCGCTGCGGGAGTCATCTGCCGTGCAACCGGAGGGGCCGCCCGACGATCGCCCACCTCCTGCGCCAGACGACCGCGGACCACCCCATGACGACTTTGACCATCCCCGCCCCCCACGAGGTGGTCCCCAGGGCGGCCGACCAGCGCCGCAGGATGCTCTGGAGCGTCGGATCACATTGCTGGACCCCCGGGGACGCGTTCTGGCGGGGCCACGTCCGGAGCCTGATGTGCCCAGCGTCCGTGAGGCCGTGCGCGGCTCCGATGGCGTGGTCGCATATTTGCATTTGCGCGTGGTCCGGGCGCTGCCCGATGCGCTGGGGCAACGTTTCCTGCGTGAGCAGTTCACTGCCATCGTGGGCCTGGCTGCAATTTTGATGGCGCTGGCCGGGTTGTTGGCCGTGTGGCTGGCCCGGGGGGTGGCGCGTCCGCTGCAGTCGGTTTCAGAAGCCGCATCGCGCATCGCGGCAGGCGATCTCACCACCCGTGTGGCCTTGGACTCGCATGGCACGGGTGTGGCCGAACTCGATGCCCTGATGCACCACATCAACCAAATGGCGCAGTCCTTGCAAACCCAGCAGCACCGGCAAAAACGCTGGATCGCTGATATTTCTCACGAGCTGCGCACACCGCTGGCTGTGCTGCAAGGCGAGGTTGAAGCACTCATCGATGGCATCCGTGTCAGGGATGTGGCCGCCATGCAGTCTTTGCGTGAGGAATTGCTGCGCATCGGTGGCCTGGTGCAGGATTTACACCTTCTGTCACTGGCTGACCTGCGTGCGTTGCCGTGTGATTTTCAGGAAGGTGACGCCTGGGTCTGTGTGCTTAAGGTGGTGCAGCGGTTTGAATTGCGTGCGCAGCAGGCAGGCATTCGCTTGCAGTGCCACCGGCCTGACGCCGACCCCCTGTGGGCGGTTTGGGACTTTCAACGGATGGCGCAGGTGCTGGGCAATCTGATCGACAACAGCCTGAACTACACCCGCTCACCAGGAACCACGCACATCCGGATGGAGGTTGTAGGCGACCATGTGCAGATCACCGTGGAGGACTCTGCCCCCGGTGTGCGTGACGATGACTTGTTGAAACTGTCCGACCCTTTGTACCGCGCACAGATTGACAGGGCCCGCCCGGCGGACGGTGGACACTCTGGCAGTGGCCTCGGCTTGTCGATTGTGCAGGTGCTGGTGCAAGCCCATGGGGGGCAGATGAACGTCTCGCACTCAGCACATGGCGGCCTGAAAGTTGTTCTGAATTTGCCCCGGGAGGTCCGGCGATGAATCCGGCAAACCCTGTGGCGGATGTGCTGGTGGTCGAAGACGACCTGAAGATTGCTCAGGTGGTGGTGGACTATTTGCACAGCGAAGGCCACAGTGCGCAGACCGCGCACGATGGTCTGGTTGCCATGGCCTTGATCCGTCAGCGCATGCCTGATCTGTTGATTCTTGACGTGATGCTGCCCGGCATGGATGGCGTGGCCATCTGCCGCGAAGTTCGGCGCATCAGTGAGGTGCCCATCATCTTGCTGACCGCCCGCGTGGATGAGGTCGATCGCCTGTTGGGCCTCGACAGCGGGGCCGATGACTATGTGACCAAGCCCTTCAGCCCCCGGGAGCTGATGGCGCGGGTGCGCAACCTGCTCAGGCGCTACAAGGGTCAGTGGGGGGCTGCCAATCCATTGTGGCAAGTGGACGAGGCTGGTCTGCGGGTGTCATGGTGTCAACAGTGGCTGGACCTTACCCCTGTCGAGTACCGCATTTTCAGTCGCATGCTCGCGCAACCAGGTCGTGCATTTTCACGGGCCAAGCTGATCGACGGTATGCACACTGACCACCGGGACATCAGTGACCGGACGATTGACAGCCACATCAAGAACCTGCGCAAGAAAATCCAGCTGATCGAACCCTCAGCCGACTGCATCACTTCGGTCTATGGCGTGGGTTACCGCTTCGATGCGCCAGGGCCGTGAGGCGTGACCGGCGGTTTATCGGTCATCCTTAATTCCTCCATCTTTGTTGTTTACCCTGCGGTGGACGTCAACCAAGGGACATCAAGATGGACATGCGAATCCTGAAACCAGTCTGGCTGCTGTGTGCTGCAACCCTGCTCAGTGCATGCGGCGGGCAAACCACCAGCACAGAGCCGGCACCTGCTGCCCCCACTCAACTGAGTGTGGCGACGGCCCTGTTTGCCGAAAAATCCTTGTCTGCCAATGGGCAAATGGCCTGCGCCAGTTGTCACACCGATGAGAACGCCCACGCCGATGCGACCGGAACCCTGTTGCCACTCGGGGGGCTGTCCATGACGGTGCAGGGATTTCGCAGCAGCCCGACCCTGCTTTATCTGGAGGCCAACAAGGCGTTTCGTTTTGAAGAGGGGCAACCAGTGGGCGGCTTCACCTGGGATGGACGCGCCAACAGCCGCGCTGAACAAGCCGCTGGCCCCTTGCTGGACTCCGCTGAAATGGCCAACGTCAGCGTGGAGGCCGTGGCGGCCAAAGTGCGACAGTTACCTTATTTCAACGACTTCGCCAGTGTGTTTGGTTTGCCCGCTCAGCCCAGCGACGCGCAGATTTTTGAGCACCTGCAAACTGCCTTGCAGACCTACCAGGAAAAAGACCTGGACTACCTGCTGTTCAACAGCAAATTTGACCGTTATCTTGACGGCAGCGCGACACTCAGCGTGCAAGAAGCCAGAGGGCTGGGCGTGTTCAATGACGCCGACAAAGGCAACTGCGCCAGCTGCCACACCAGCCAGACGGGGCGTCAGGGGGAGCGTCCGTTGTTCACCAACTTCAGCTACGCCGCTTTGGGCTTGCCGCGCAACCCTCAGATTCAGGCCAACGCTGACGCCCGCTTTTTTGACATGGGGCTGTGCGGTCCCAAGCGCACCGATTTGAGTGCTCGCACCGATCTGTGCGGTCAGTTCAAAGTGCCGACGTTGCGCAACATCGAGCTGACCGCACCGTATTTTCACAATGGCAGTGTGGCCACACTGACCGAAGCCGTGGCTTTTTATGCCACCCGCGACCTGCAACCCGAGCGCTGGTATCCCTCGGTCAACGGGGTGGTGCAACGTTTCAATGATTTGCCTGCACCTTTGCGTGTCAACGTCCTGATGTCCAGACCGTTTGGTCAGCGCCCCGGTGAGACACCTTTGCTGAGTCAGGTGGATGTGGCGGACCTGGTGGCGTTTTTGAAAACACTGACCGATGACCGGACCGCTGCGCCGGGATCGCCGTTGGTCAAAAAATAAAGACCAAGAAAAAAGCCGCAAGTTGCGAGAACTTGCGGCTTTTGTCTTTGGTGCCCGGGGCCGGAATCGAACCGGCACGCCTTGCGGCGGGGGATTTTGAGTCCCCTGCGTCTACCAATTTCACCACCCGGGCAGAATTTGTGGAGACCTGAATTATGGCACATTATTGGGATGATTTATCCGACCATTGAAGATGCCATTGGCAAAACACCGCTGGTAGCTTTGCAGCGCTTGGCGCAGGCAGACAACGCCGCTCGCGGCAATGTGATTTTGGGAAAGCTCGAGGGCAACAATCCCGCTGGTTCAGTGAAAGACCGCCCCGCCTTGTCGATGATTCGCCGTTCTGAAGAGCGCGGTGAGATCAAGCCCGGTGACACGCTGATCGAGGCCACATCGGGCAACACCGGCATTGCTTTGGCCATGGCGGCCGCCATCAAAGGCTACCGCATGATCTTGATCATGCCCGAGGACTTGTCGATCGAGCGCGCCCAGACCATGAAGGCTTTTGGTGCCGAGCTGATCCTCACGCCCAAGAGTGGTGGCATGGAATACGCCCGTGACCTGGCCGACAGCATGGCCGCACAGGGCAAGGGCCGCATCCTCGACCAGTTTGCCAACAGCGATAACCCGCGCATCCATTACGAGACCACCGGCCCAGAGATCTGGGAGCAGACCGGTGGCCGCATCACCCACTTTGTCAGCGCCATGGGGACGACGGGCACCATCACCGGTGTGTCCCGCTTTTTGAAAGAAAAGAACCCAGCGGTTCGCATCATTGGCGCGCAGCCCAGCGAGGGCTCACGCATTCCGGGCATTCGCAAGTGGCCGCAGGAATACCTGCCCAAGATTTACGATCCGGCCGGCGTTGATGAGCTGGTTTATGTGAGCCAGAGCGATGCCGAAGAGACCTGCCGCCAGATGGCGCGCACAGAGGGCATTTTCGCGGGCATTTCGGCTGCGGGAGCCTGCTGGGTCGCTCAGGAGATTGCAAAAACAGTGCAAAACGCGACGATCGTGTTCATTGTGTGCGATCGGGGGGATCGCTATTTGTCCACGGGCGTGTTCCCCGCCTGAAATAAGGATGACCCATGGCTGAATTTCGTTTTTGCCCGCAGTGCGCCACACCTTTGGCGTGGCTGTCGCAGATGGAAGACGGTGGTGAGGTGCTGCGCCTGCGCTGCACCGCCTGCGACTTCACCCATTGGAACAACCCTACACCCGTGCTGGCGGGCATCGTGCAGGTGGGCGATCAGATATTGCTGGCGCGCAATGCCGCCTGGCCTGGCCGTCGGTTTGCATTGATCACGGGTTTCATGGAGGCCGGTGAAACGCCAGAAGACGGCATTCGGCGCGAGATCGCCGAAGAGACGAATTTGACCGTGTCGGCGCTCAAGTTGATTGGCGTGTATGACTTTCAGCGCATGAACCAGGTGATCATCGCTTACCACGCTGTGGCCGAAGGCGAAGTACGTTTGTCGCCTGAGCTGGCCGAGTACAAGATGTTTGATTTCAAGGACCTGATTTGTTGGCCCGCAGGCACAGGTTATGCCTTGGGCGATTGGCTGCGGTCCATCAACATCGAACCCACTTTCATGAGCTGGGATCAGCGCGAAGCACAAGCAGCAGACAACACATGAACATCGACAAAGAAATCGACACCAGCGGCCTCAACTGCCCGTTGCCTATCCTCAAGGCCAAGAAGGCGCTGACCGAGCTGCAAAGTGGGCAGACCCTGAAAGTGATCGCTACCGACCCCGGTTCCTGGCGCGACTTCGAGGCCTTTGCGCGCCAGACTGGCAATGAATTGTTGTCTCAGGAAAAAAATGACTCGAATTTCATGTTCGTGCTCAAGCGGCGTTGATCAGAGTTTCAAGCCCTTGAGGTATTCCCGAAATGATGCACCCACCTGGGGGTGCTGTAAGGCCAGCTCCACCGTGGCCTCCAGGAAACCTTCCTTGCTGCCGCAGTCATAGCGTTTACCTTCGTACTGGAACGCATAGACGGCCTCGCGCTGCATCAGGCGGGCAATGGCATCTGTCAGCTGAATCTCGCCCCCCACGCCCGTGGGCTGGTTGCGGATTTCGTCAAAAATGCCGGGCGTCAGGATGTAGCGTCCGGCCACACCCATGCGTGAAGGCGCTTGGTCAGGGCTGGGCTTTTCCACGATCTGTTCGACGCGAATCAACTGCTTGCCAGCCGATTCGCCTGCCACGATGCCGTAGCGCTTGACTTGGTCCAAAGGTACCTCTTGTACTGCCAGAACGGAACGGCCTTGCTTGGTGTATGCGTCGACCATTTGCGACAGAACAGAGCTGCCTTGGTTGATCATCAAGTCGTCGGCCAGCAGCACGGCAAAGGGTTCCTTGCCCACCAGAGGCTCGGCGCACAGCACCGCGTGGCCCAGGCCCAGCATGCGGTTTTGGCGAACATAGGCACACACCATGTCGTCCGGCTGCACTGAGCGCACCAGTGCCAGCAACTCGTTTTTCTGCGCCGCTTCCAGCTCGGTTTCGAGTTCGTAGGCGGTATCAAAGTGGTCTTCGATGGCGCGTTTGCTGCGCCCGGTGACGAAGATCATGTGCCGCACACCGGCTGCGTACGCCTCTTCAACCGCATACTGAATCAGCGGCTTGTCCACCACGGGCAACATCTCTTTGGGGGCTGCTTTGGTGGCGGGTAAAAAGCGTGTGCCCAAACCGGCGACTGGAAAAACGGCTTTGCGAATGACGTTGTGGCTCATGGTCGGCTCCTCAGGCTTCAGCCCAGACGTTGCAATTGCTGGCGGATTTTGTCGAGCGTGGCCCCGAAATCGGCCACACGCTTTTTCTCTTGCTCGATCACGGCGGGCGGGGCCTTGGCCACAAAAGCTTCGTTACCCAGTTTGCCGCTGGCTTTGGCGATTTCGCCTTCCAGCCGGGCGGCTTCTTTGGTCAGTCGGGCTTTTTCGGCCACCACATCCACTTCCATGAACAGGCACAAACGCGCTTCACCGACCACCGCCACAGGGGCTGCCTGGGCGGCTGCGGCCCATTCGGCTTCGGTGTCAAACACTTTGACCTCGCTCAGCTTGGCCAGCGACTGCAATACCGGGGCCACGCTTTGCATGAAGGCGGTGTCGCCCAGCACATACATGGGCATGCGGGTGGCGGGCGAGACGTTCATTTCACCCCGCAGGTTGCGGCATGCATCCACCAGTGTCTTGAGCTTGGCGACATGGGCTTCGGACGTTTCGTCGATGCGCTCGGGCTGACTCACGGGGTAAGCCGCGATGCTGACCGATTCACCCGGGCGACCTGCCACCACCGACACCTTTTGCCAGAGTTCTTCGGTGATGAACGGGATGATGGGATGCGCCAGCCGCATGATGGTTTCGAGTGTGCGGATCAGGGTGCGGCGCGTGGCGCGCTGCTGCGCCTCGCTGCCGGTGTTGATCTGCACCTTGGCAATTTCGAGGTACCAGTCGCAGAACTCGTTCCAGACGAAGTCGTAGATCGTGTTGGCCACGTTGTCGAGGCGGTATTCGGCAAAGCCTTTGGCCACGTCGGCTTCGACACGTTGCAGCTGCGAGCTGATCCAGCGGTCGGCCTGGCTGAACGACATGTAGCCGTGGGCTGTGCCGCCCACGCTGCATTCCGCTTTGGTGTGCTCCATCAGGCCGCAGTCCTGGCCTTCGCAGTTCATAAGCACGAAGCGCGTGGCATTCCACAGCTTGTTGCAGAAGTTGCGGTAGCCCTCGCAGCGTTTGCTGTCGAAGTTGATGGAGCGGCCCAGCGTGGCCAGTGCTGCAAAGGTGAAGCGCAGCGCGTCCGCGCCATAGGCCGGGATGCCTTCGGGGAATTCTTTTTCGGTCTGCTTGCGCACCTTGGGTGCGGTCTCGGGCTTGCGCAGCCCCTGGGTGCGTTTGTCGAGCAGGGGCTCGAGCGAGATGCCGTCGATCAGATCGACCGGGTCAAGCACATTGCCTTCGGACTTGCTCATCTTTTTGCCTTGTGCGTCCAGCACCAGGCCGTGGATGTAGACATGCTTGAACGGCACCCGCCCGGTGAAGTGCGTGGTCATCATGATCATGCGGGCGACCCAGAAGAAGATGATGTCGTAGCCTGTCACCAGCACGCTGCTGGGGAGGTAGAGGTCGTAGTCTGTTCCGCTGGCGGCAGTGGCACCGCCGGTCGTGCTCATACTCGCTTCGCTCGCCAAATCGCCCGATCCGGCGGCACCACTGCCGCCAGCTGCGTTGTTGGGCCAGCCCATCGTGCTGAATGGCACCAGTGCGCTGGAGTACCAAGTGTCGAGCACGTCTTCATCACGCTTGAGCGTTTTGCCGGGGGCTTGGGCCTGGGCATCGGCTTCGTTGCGGGCCACGTACACATTGCCATCTTCGTCGTACCAAGCGGGAATTTGGTGGCCCCACCAGAGCTGGCGCGATATGCACCAGTCCTGGATGTTGTTCATCCACTGGTTGTAGGTGTTGACCCAGTTTTCGGGCACGAAGCTCACTTCGCCGGACTGCACGGCGTCGATGGCTTTTTGCGCAATGCTCTTGCCGGTGGCATCGCCTTTACCCACTTGGTTCATGGCCACAAACCACTGGTCGGTCAGCATGGGCTCGATCACCTGGCCAGTGCGGGCGCAGCGCGGAACCATCAGCTTGTGCTTTTTGACTTCGACCAACTGGCCCGCGGCTTCGAGGTCAGCCACCACGGCCTTGCGGGCCACGAAGCGGTCCAGGCCACGGTACTTCTCGGGCGCGTTGTCGTTGACGGTGGCGTCCAGGTTCAGCACGCAGATCATCTCCAGCTTGTGGCGCTGGCCGACTTGGTAGTCGTTGGTGTCGTGTGCGGGTGTGACTTTCACCACGCCGGTGCCGAAATCCTTGTCCACGTACTCGTCGGCGATCACGGGGATGGTGCGGCCGCACAGCGGCAGGTTCACTTGTTGACCGATCAGGTGTTTGTAACGTTCATCTTCCGGGTGGACCATGACGGCCACGTCGCCCAGCAGGGTCTCGGGGCGGGTGGTGGCCACCGTCAGGCTGCCCGAGCCATCGGCCAGGTCGTAGCGGATGTGCCACATTGAGCCGTCTTCTTCCTCGCTCTCGACTTCCAGGTCAGAGACCGCGCTCATCAGCACCGGGTCCCAGTTGACCAGACGCTTGCCGCGGTAGATCAGGCCCTGTTCGTAGAGCTGCACGAAGGTTTCGGTTACGGTTTTGGACAGCTTGGGGTCCATCGTGAAGTATTCGCGGCTCCAGTCGACACTGTCGCCCATGCGGCGCATCTGCTGCGTGATGGTGTTGCCCGACTGCTCTTTCCATTCCCAGACCTTGGACACAAAGTTCTTGCGTGCTTCGGCAGGCGTGGGGCCCATGTCGTGGCGGCTGATGCCCTGCGCCTGAAGCTGGCGCTCGACCACGATCTGCGTGGCGATGCCTGCGTGGTCGGTGCCGGGGATCCAGGCAGTGTTGAAGCCCATCATGCGGTGATAGCGGGCCAACGAGTCCATGATGGTCTGGTTGAAGGCATGGCCCATGTGCAGCGTACCTGTCACGTTGGGCGGGGGCAGCTGGATGGCGAACGCGGGTGCGCCGTCCTTGGCAGCCTGGGTGCCCCGGAAACCGGCTACGCCGTAGCCGCGCTTTTCCCACTCGGGGCCCCAATGGGCTTCGAGGGCGGCGGGCTCAAATGATTTGGACAGGCTTTCAAGGCCGGGTTGATGGACGGGGGCAGCAGGCGCGTTGCTCATGGCGGGGGTCTTTAGAAGAGAGAAACGGCACCTTGGAGGTGCCGTCGGGGACTCAAGCGTCGGAATGTTCTGATTTTAGCGAGTCAGACCTTGGTGCAGCCTGTCAGTGGCGGGTTCAAACGGGCGAAATCGAGGCGTTGTTGGCCTGGCAAGGACAGGGGACGCATTTTGAGGCCAGTTTGCCGTTAACCTCGGGGATGCTTGGCTGCCAACGGTGGTGGTCTGGCGTGATCCATTCAGAGGAAATGCACCCCCATGGCCACACTCAAAGGTTCGCAAACCGAGCAATGCCTGAAAGACGCGTTTGCCTGCGAGGCACAAGCCAATCGCCGGTATTTGTACTTTGCCAACCGCGCCGATGTGGAAGGGCAAATGGAAATTGCCGCCTTGTTCCGCTCCACCGCCGAGGGCGAAACCGGCCACGCGCACGGACACATGGAGTTCATGGAGCAATCGGGCGACCCGGTGACCGGGTTGCCGATCGGCACCACCCGCCAGAATTTGCAGGCGGCCATGGCTGGTGAAGTGCACGAATACACCGACATGTATCCCGGCATGGCCAAAATCGCCCGCGATGAAGGCTTTGACGACATTGCCGACTGGTTCGAGACGCTGGCCAAAGCCGAGCGCTCGCATTCCAATCGGTATCAAAAAGCGCTGGACACCTTGAACGACTGATGCGTTGCCCATGCAATTGACTGGCCACATCACCCTCGACAGCCTGATGTCTCTGGAGGCTTATGACATCTGGCGCAAAAACCATCAAGGTGAGGTGCGCGCTCACCGCAAGCTGCGCAGCCTGTTTTTGGGGGAACACTTGCATGTGCAATTTGAGAGCGAGCTGACCGTTCGTTACCAAATTCAGGAAATGCTGAGGATTGAAAAAATCTTTGACCAGACGGGCATTCGGCAAGAGGTGCAGGCGTATGCGCCCTTGATGCCGGATGGTGACAACTGGAAAGCCACTTTGCTGCTGGAGTTTCCCGATGCCCAGCAGCGTCAGCGTGAACTGGCGC
>Ga0228702_1001020_pt1 | contig 19191 bp, 19 predicted proteins | sample McNCre217_Aug_MG_2_FD_178018 | JGI IMG/M metagenome (GOLD analysis project Ga0228702, IMG submission 178018) | Freshwater microbial communities from McNutts Creek, Athens, Georgia, United States - 20-17_Aug_MG | ecosystem: Environmental > Aquatic > Freshwater > Creek | place: USA: Georgia... | reverse complement strand
CTGGCTGCACCGGTACAACCACCACCGGCCGCATGAATCGCTGGGCCGCATCCCGCCGGTCGAGTACCGTGTGAAACAATTCCCCAACCTCTGCTTCTGACTGGTTCAAGAATTCGAGGGGGCTTCAGCCGGAGGATCGAAATCCATGAAAATCAGCAGGTAGATGAACGCTTGGAAATTTATGCGCAGCAAATACAGGATGGAAGACTCGTAAAAGTCCGTTGTGGTTCGCTTGATGGTGAGGCATATGTCGGCATCAAATTCTGGAATGGTTTAATGCTGTTGCCACATGCAGGTGTCATAAAGCAAGATGAAGTTGCTGCAGTTGGGAAGTTTTTGCTGGACAGCAAGCAAGGCCCCGTGTTCGACTACGCGGGCTTGCGTAAAGATGCCTCCCAAGATCAATGGATCAATGAGCGGGATCCAGGGGTCAAGATCGTTTCCAAAGTCGTGCGTTGTCAGTGGAGCAAGTCAGGCGACCCCGTTGCTGTGCAAGTATTGGACCGGATACCAAGTTTTGAATTGGATTATTCGAAAGCTGAGCGTGCTCGCCATCGGTTGTTCAGTGATGAAGAGCTTCAAAAAGGTCAAATTGGAATAGGCCGTTGCGCTCTTAAAGACACTTTTGGTGAAGTCTATTACCAGCCTGAGTGGATATTTCGTGTGCCTGTGGGCATGACTATTCAGAAAGGCGATGTTGTTCAGGTCAAATTGGGTGAAGCCGAGGGTAGTCGGCAAGTTGGACAGCTGTCTGAAATGACACGTTCTCTTGGGCGGCGTGAAGATTTTCCCCAAGATGGGTATACGGCTGTTTCTTGTCAATAGCAGCATGTCAAAGGGATTTGGACTTTGTTGGTTCACGCGCCAGTGTCATACCCGCTTGGCAGCCAGGTATCGATGTGCATGTGACTTAGGGCGCGCCAAGGGAACTCGGTTCTTGAACGGCTTCAGCGAACCGCGGTGAATGAGCGAGATGTTCGTGTCGCCCGGCCTGAGGTTGAATCGTTGCATGTCCGACCCAACGTCAGGATGGTGTGATTTGACCCCGTTAAGATCGCTGTTGAACCCTCTTTCCCACCGTTTTCAATCAAGGAAGTACAGCGATGAGCATCCAAACCGTAGGCATCATTGGCGCAGGCACCATGGGCAATGGCATTGCGCAGGCGTGCGCCGTCTCGGGCATCAACGTCGTGATGGTCGATATTTCTGACGCGGCCGTGGCCAAAGGCGTGGCCACTGTGGCCAGCAGCTTGGACCGCCTGGTCAAGAAAGAAAAAATCAGCGAGACCGACAAGGCCGCTGCCTTGGCCCGCATCCAAGGTTCAAGCAGCTACGACGATCTGAAAAGCGCTCAGCTGGTGATTGAAGCCGCCACTGAAAACCACGAACTCAAGGTCAAAATCCTCAAGCAGCTCGACGGCCTGCTGGCTCCCAACGTGATCATCGCGTCCAACACCTCGTCGATCTCGATCACGCAACTGGCCGCCGCCACACAGCGTGCGGACCGCTTCATCGGCATGCACTTCTTCAACCCCGTGCCCATGATGGCGCTGGTGGAGATCATTCGTGGCCTGCAGACCAGTGATGCCACGCACGACGCCGTGCACGACATGGCGCTGGCGCTGGGCAAGACGCCCATCACCGTCAAGAACGCCCCCGGTTTTGTGGTCAACCGCATTTTGGTGCCCATGATCAACGAAGCCTTCTTCGTGCTGGGCGAAGGCCTGGCCGAACCCGAGGCGATTGACGCCGGCATGAAGCTCGGCTGCAACCAACCCATTGGCCCGCTGGCGCTGGCCGACATGATCGGTCTGGACGTGTGCCTGGCCGTGATGGAGGTCTACCTCAAGGAATTCGGCGACAGCAAATACCGCCCCAGCCCCTTGCTGAAAGAAATGGTGGCTGCAGGCCGCCTGGGCCGCAAGACCGGGCAGGGCGTTTACAAGTACTGAACTGTCACGTCGGTGAACGTGGCAAGGCAGGGTGACCGCCTACCATGCCACGCATGAACACCACCCCCCACCCCGAAGGCCAGATCGACTGCACCGTGCACGGTGCAGTCCTTCAGATTTGCATCAACCGCCCGGCCAAGCGCAACGGCTTCACGCCCAAGATGTACCGTGAGCTGGGCGAGGCCTACACCCGGCTGGACGACGACCCCGCCTTGCGCGTGGGCGTGCTGTGCGCGGCGGGCGACCATTTCACGGCGGGGCTGGATTTGCCCACCATTGCGCCGCTGATGCAGCGTGGCGAAAAAGCGGTGCCGTTGGGTCTGGTGGACCCGCTCAACCTGGGCATGGAAGGCTACCGGCGACGCACCAAACCGATGGTCGCGGCAGTGCAAGGCATCACCTACACGCTGGGCATCGAGCTGATGCTGGCCGCCGACATCGTGGTGGCGGCCGATGACTGCCGGTTCTCGCAACTGGAGGTGCAGCGCGGTATCATGGCCACGGGCGGTGCCACGCTGCGCATGGCTGAGCGGGCGGGCATGGGCAACGCGCTCTTGCACCTGCTGACCGCCGATGTGTTTGACAGTGCGGAAGCCCTGCGCCTGAACTTTGTGCAAAAGGTGGTGCCTGCCAGTGGTCTGCTGGCCGAGGCCATGCGCATCGCAGGCCAGATCGCCGCGCAAGCGCCATTGGCGGTGGTGGCCACGCGCCAGAATGTGCTCAAGGGCATCGAGCAGGGCCCGCTGGTGGCCATGCACGACTTCATTTCGGTGCAGAAAACCTTGTCCAACAGCCAAGACGCCGCAGAGGGCGTGCGTTCATTTGTCGAGAAAAGGCCTGCCCGTTTTACCGGTCAGTGATGGCTTGACCGGTCAGTGGCGGACAGGGCCTGGACGTCGCGGCGCAAGTCGGCCACCTCATGGCGCAGGTGGCGGATTTCGCGCATCAGGTCTTTTTCAATCTGACGCTCTTCGTCTTCGACTTCTTTTTCGACAAAGACGGCCGACAGCGAGGCGGTGACCAGCGACAACACCGCCAGCCCCAGCAGCACCACGACCACCGAGAAGGCGCGCGATGCATGGGTGGACGGCACCACATCGCCAAAGCCCACCGTGGCTGCGGTTGTGAAGGCCAGCCACAGGCCATCAGACAAGGTGAGGATGTTGGGATCGATCAGCCAGAAGCCCACGCCCCCCAGGCCCAAAATGGCCACGGCCAAGAGCAATGAATAAATCAGGCCTTGCTGGATGATGCGGTGAAGACGGCGTGGATGAGGGCGCATGTGGGAATTTTCGCCCATTTGGGCCGTGTTTCTTGTGATGCATGTCACGGTCTGCTGAGGTGCGATGCGTGCCGATACGGCCGCTGCGCCACAATCGGCGCATGACCGATACCCGCGCCGCGCAACACCCTTACGCCGAACTCACCCCCGACCGGGTGATGGACGCCCTGTCCGAACTTGGTCTGTGGCCCGATGGTCGCTTGCTGGCGCTGAGCTCTTACGAAAACCGTGTGTACCGCGTGTACCTGGACGAACCCGAGCAAGGCCACAAGGCGGTGGTGCTCAAGTTCTACCGTCCGGGGCGCTGGAGCCGTGCGCAGATCCAGGAAGAGCACGACTTTGCAGCCGAGCTGGTCGCAGGCGAGGTGCCCATGGTCGCGCCCTTGAGCATCGGTGGCCAGACCTTGCACCGCAGCGCCGGGTTTGATTTTTCAGTCAGCCCCTTGCGCGGCGGCCGCACGCCCGAGCTGGACGATTTTGAAGTGCTGGAGTGGATCGGCCGTTTCCTGGCCCGCATTCACACCGTGGGCGCAGCGCGGCCTTTTGCGCACCGCCCCACGCTGGATGTGCAGACCTTTGCGCTGGAGCCCGCCCAGTGGCTCCAAACCCACCAGATGGTCCCGCTTGAAGTCGAGCGCGAATGGCAAACCACGCTGGCGCAGGCCGTGGACCTCATTCAGGACAAGATGGCGCAAGGCGCTTCTGAGCGGCAGATGCTGCGCCTGCATGGCGACTGCCACCCCGGCAACATCCTGTGGACACCGACCGACTTGCCCGGCGGCGGCCCGCACTTTGTGGACTTGGACGACGCCCGCATGGGGCCTGCGGTGCAAGACCTCTGGATGCTGTTGTCCGGTGATCGCCGTCAGCGGATGGCGCAGCTATCTGCCCTGGTCGACGGCTATGAACAGGTGCGCGACTTTGACCGCTCTGAATTGCACTTGATCGAGCCACTGCGCACCTTGCGCCTGATCCACTACAGCGCCTGGCTGGCGCGCCGCTGGGAAGACCCGATCTTCCCGGTCAACTTCCCCTGGTTTGGCACGCCCGACTATTGGCGCGGTCAGGTGCAAATGCTGCAAGAGCAGATCGAGCAAATGCAGGAAGAACCTTTGGTGGTTTAAGGGCGAACGGAATGCCCACGGCCCTGTGTCGGGGCTGAAGCCGCCGACCTACCGGAGATTTGTCTTAGTAGGTCGGTACCTTCAGGTCCGACATGCCTCGCTGCGGCCGGGCTGGATGCCCAGGCCCATGGCGCAGCCGATCAGCGCGGGTTGCTCGGCGCGGATCACATAGGTGGGGATGCGTTTCATGTAGTTTTCAAAGCGGCCTTTGGCTTCAAAGGCAGCGCGAAAACCCGATTGCGCGAAGTAATCCCCCAGGCGGCCGATCACGCCACCGCCGATGTAGATGCCCCCGCGTGCCCCCAGCGTGACAGCCAGGTTGGCGGCGGCGTTGCCCAGCAGACAGCACATGCGCTCCAGCGCTTCCTCGCAAGCCACATCGCGTGCAGCCAGGGCGCGCTCGGTCACTTGCGCCGCCACCAGAGGCTCGGCCTCGGTGCCGTTGAGTTCGCAAATGGCTTTGTACAAATTCTCCAGTCCCATGCCCGAGATGGCCCGCTCGGCTGACACATGCGGATGCGTGCGCCACAGCACGCGCAGGATGTCGGCTTCGCGTGCGCAAGTGGGGGCCAGGCTCACATGCCCGCCTTCACCGGCAATGGGCACCCAGTCGCCCCGGCGTGAACGCACCAGCGAGGACACACCCAAGCCCGTGCCCGGACCGATCAGGCCCTTGGGCGCATTGGGCACCGCTTCACCCGCACCGATCTGCTCCAGATCGGTGCCTTGCAGCGCCGGGGCGGCCATGGCCATGGCCTCCCAGTCGTTGAGCATGAGCAGGCTGTCCAGGCCCAGCTGCTGGCGTGTGGCTTCGATGGAAAACTGCCAGTGGTTGTTGGTCATCTTCAGCAGGTCGCCATCGATGGGGTTGGCGATCGCGATGCAGGCTTCGCGCACGGTGGGTTGGCCCGCTTGTTGCAAGTAGGCCTGTGCGGCGGCCGCCAGATCCGGGTACTGGCCGGTGGGCAGGGTGACTTCTTGGGTGATGGGCGTGCCATCGCCATGCACCAAGGCAAAGCGGGCGTTGGTACCGCCGATGTCGCCCAGCAGGCGTGGGGCGTTGGCTGTCGTGGTGTGGTTCATGTGGGCCATGTGTGTGTGGGCAGCAAGGGTATCAGCCGCAACGGTGTGGCGAGGGGCTGAAAGTTACCAATGGGTTTCGAGTTCACGGCGCAGTGCATGTTCAATGCGCCGAGGCCATGGGCAGGACCACGCGCACGCACAGGCCGTGTGGTGGCGCGTCGCTCAGCGTCACCTGGCCTTCATGGCGCTCCACGATTTCCTTGACGATGGCCAGGCCCAGACCGCAGCCGTTGCCTGCATCGGTGGCGCGCACAAAGCGCTCGAACACGCGGGCTTGATCGCCCACCGGGATGCCGGGACCATTGTCGATGACTTCGAGCAAAGCCATGGGGCGATTCATGCCTTGCGGCGTCGAGGGCGCGGCCAAGACGCGCACCGTGACCTGGCTGCCTGCACCTGCGTAGTGCAAGGCGTTGTCGATCAGGTTGGTGAGGGCTTCACGCATGAGCAATTCGTTGGCATGCACCCACACAGGCTGCGTGCTGTGCTCGTCCATGCCCAAGTCGATCTGGGCTTTCAAGGCACGGGGCACCCATTCGGCGGTCAGGGCCTGGGCCATGCGGTGCAGGTCAAAGCGTTGACGGTCCTGCGCCATGACCGATTCGGGCTCAGCACGCGCCAAAGTCAGCAACTGGTTGACCAAATGGGCGCTGCGGGTTGCGCTGTCGTGCACGCGCTGCAGGCGGGCGCGCAGCTCGGGGTCGCTGGTCGATTGCAATGCGATCTCGGTCTGGCTTTTCAGGCCCGCCAGCGGCGTGCGCAGTTGGTGCGCCGCATCGCCAATGAAGCGCTTTTGGGTGGCTACAGTGTTTTGCACGGCGGCCAGCAAGGTGTTGATGGCGGTGGCCAAGGACCACAGCTCGCGTGGCGCCGACGCCAGCTGCAAGGGGGCCAGGTCGGTCGGCGCGCGGCCTTCGACCTGCTGACGCAAACGCACCAGCGGCGACAGACCGGCGCGGATGCCCAGCCACACGATGACGGTCATCAACAAAACCAGACAGGACATGGGCAGCAGCATGTCCACCAGGATGCGTTGCGCCAGCTCTTCGCGGTTGGCGCTGCTGCGGGCCACTTGTACCAGCATGGTCTGCGGTGCGGCCGCGTCTTCGCCAAAGCTCAGGTACAAAGCCACCAGGCGCAGGGGCTGGCCGGACGCCGCCTGCCGCGTGTTGCGCTCATGCATGGGCATGACGCCGTCGTAGAAATACGGCTTGTTCAGCTCGGGCTCTACAGCCGCATCGCCCTCGCCGGGCAAGACAGGCGCGGGCAAGGACTGGTTGCCCAAAATGAATTGCCCCGGTGGCGAGCTGACCATGTAGAGCAGTTTGTCGGTCGGGTCTGCCTCCAGCACGTCTTGAGCGGCACGCGGGAAGTCGATCAGCAAACCATTGCCAATGGGTTTGAGCTGGCGTGCCAGAGAGCGGCTGGCTTGCAACAAGCTGGCGTCGATGGCCTGGTTGGCATAGCCTGCCGCGAATTTGTAGGTGGCCACGCCCCCGGCCATCCACAGCACCAGCTGCGGCACCAGCACCCACAGCAGCAATTGCCGCGCCAGCGAGACCCCTGCCTGACTGGGCGGGGTCGCGGGCGGGCCACCGGCATGTGTCATGGGGCGGTGGCTTCCATCAGGTAGCCCAGGCCGCGCACCGTGCGAATGGCCAGCCCGGCGTCTTCCAGCTTGCGGCGCAGGCGGTGGATGTAGACCTCGATCGAATTGCCACCACCGACTTCGCCGCCATCGGCACCCCAGGTCTGGGTGATCTGTTCTTTGGTGACCACTTTGTCGCGCTGGCTGACCAGCAACTCCAGCAGGGTCCACTCGCGGCCGCTCAGCTCCAGTGGCACACCCCCAACCAGGGCGCGGTGCGAGGCGTGGTCCAGCGTCAGGCGGCCAAACAGGGCCGATGTGCTGGCGGGCTGGCTGCGCCGCAGCAAAGCCTGCAGGCGGGCCAGCAGCTCGGGAAAGTCAAACGGTTTGGTCACGTAATCGTCGGCCCCGGCTTGCAGACCGGCCACGCGGTCGTCCAGCGCATCGCGCGCGGTCAACAGCAGCACGGGCAATGAAGGTTGCGATTGGCGCACATGTTTGAGCACCGACAGGCCGTCCAGCATGGGCAGACCGATGTCGAGCACGGCCATGTCAAAGCGCTGCTTGTGCAGCAAATAGTCGGCCACGGCCCCATTGGGCGCATGTTCCACCTCAAAACCGGCACCGCCCAACTGGGTGGTCAGGGCATCGGCCAGCATGGCATCGTCTTCGGCAAGCAGCAGTTTCATGCCCGAAGCTTAATGGATGGTTCAGCTTGCAGGCTTGATTTTGGCGAATTTTGACCTAGGGTTTAACCTAGTGTTAATAAATTAACAAAACATTAATATTCGGGCGTCGAGGACATTTCAAGGCCTGTTGGCCGCCTCACACATCAACCATGGGCCACCAGCCCCCACCAGGAGACTCTCTTGAAAACTTTGAAAATGTTCCAGCGTTCGATCTTGGCCACAGCCGCTGTGCTGACCATGGCGGCCCATGCCGGTGAAGTGGAAGTGCTGCACTACTGGACCAGCGGTGGTGAAGCCAAATCGGCCGCCGCCCTGAAGGCCACCTTGCAAGGCAAGGGCCACACCTGGAAAGACTTTGCCGTGGCCGGTGGCGGTGGTGACAACGCCATGACGGTGCTCAAGTCGCGTGTGGTCTCCGGCAATGCCCCAGCCGCAGCCCAGATCAAAGGCCCTGCTTTGCAGGAGTGGGCCGCTGAAGGCGTGTTGGCCAACATCGATGACGTGGCCAAGGCCGAGAAGTGGGACAGCTTGCTGCCCCCCGTGGTCGCCAACGTCATGAAATACAAGGGCAACTACATTGCCGCCCCTGTGAACGTGCACCGCGTGAATTGGCTGTGGGCCAGCAATGCGGCCTTCAAGAAGGCCGGAGCCAAGGTGCCCACCAACTGGGACGAGTTCTTTGTCGCTGCCGAAGCCCTGAAAAAAGCAGGCATCATCCCCGTGGCGCACGGTGGCCAAAACTGGCAAGACTTCACCACCTTTGAGAGCGTGGCTTTGGGTGTGGGCGGTGCTGATTTCTACAAAAAAGCCCTGGTTCAACTGGACCAAACCGCCTTGACCGGTGCCACCATGACCAAGGTGCTCGACACCTTCAAAAAGGTCAAAGGCTACACCGACAAAAACGCCCCTGGCCGCGATTGGAACCTGGCGACCGCCATGGTCATCAAGGGCGAAGCTGGCATGCAACTGATGGGTGACTGGGCCAAAGGTGAATTCGTCGCCGCAGGCAAAAAACCCGGTGCCGATTTCACTTGCGCTGCCGCCCCAGGCACCGCCAAATCCTTCACTTTCAACGTGGACTCGTTTGCCATGTTCAAGCTGAAAAACGAAGACAACGTCAAGGCCCAGAAAGACCTGGCCTCGGCCATCATGTCCACCGACTTCCAGGAAGTGTTCAACCTGAACAAGGGCTCCATCCCGGTGCGCCTGAACATGAACCTGGCCAAGTTTGACGACTGCGCCAAGTTGAGCTCCAACGACTTCGTGGCCACGGCCAAGAACGGCGGCCTGGTGCCCTCGGTCGCTCACGGCATGGCCATCGGTTCGGCCACTTCGGGTGCCATCCAAGACGCCGTCAGCCAGTTCTGGAACGACGACAAGATGAGCACGAAAGACGCGCAAGCCAAGATCGCTTCGGCCGCCAAGGTCAAGTGAGTCTTTGAGCCGACCTGACGGTCGGCTCGCGCAAGCCCACTGGGCTTGTTGTTTCTTTGGCCACCGGGCTGCAGGTCACGAGCTTGCAGCCCGCGTCGGCCCCCGATTGGATCACCCATGTCTTCATCCTCCCCCCAGCAAGCCGCGTGGCTGCCCAAACTGGTCATTGCGCCCAGTTTTGTGCTGTCGCTGCTGTTCATTTATGGCCTGATGGCCTGGAACGGCTACTTGTCCATGTCCGCCTCGCGCATCTTGCCCAACTACGACTTTGTGGGCCTGCAGCACTATGCGGCTTTGATGGACAGTGACCGCTTCCGCGTGGCCATGACCAATATGGCCGTCTTTGGCTTTTGCTTCATTGGCGGCGCGATGGCGCTGGGCGTGTTGCTGGCCATTTTGCTCGACCAAAAGGTGCGCGGCGAAGGCGTGTTGCGCACGATTTATTTGTACCCCATGGCGATCTCGTTCATCGTGACGGGCACCGCCTGGAAGTGGATTTTGAACCCCGGCCTGGGCTTGCAGCACCTGATGCACAGCTGGGGCTATACGGATTTTCAGTTCGAGTGGCTGGTTGATCAGGACATGGCCATTTATTGCGTGGTGATTGCGGGTGTGTGGCAAAGCGCGGGCTTTGTCATGGCGCTGTTTTTGGCGGCGCTGCGCGGCATCGACGACTCGATCATCAAGGCCGCGCAGGTGGATGGCGCGAGCTTGCCGACCATTTACTGGCGCATCATTTTGCCCAGCCTGGGGCCGGTCTTTTTCAGCACGTTGATGGTGGTCTCGCACCTGGCGATCAAGAGCTTTGATCTGGTGATGGCGCTGACCGCCGGTGGACCGGGCTACGCGACCGATTTGCCCGCCACCTTCATGTATGCCACCGCCTTCACACGCGGCCAGATCGGCGTGGGTGCGGCCAGCGCCACCGTGATGCTGGCGACCGTGGCGGCCATCGTGGTGCCCTACCTTTATTCTGAATTGCGGAGCAAACGATGAACCGCCTGAATTTCCATCGCCTGATCCTGTGGGCCATGCTGCTGCTGTTTGCGGCCTGGTTTCTGGTGCCGCTGTATGTGATGTTGACCACCTCGCTCAAAGACGCCGAACAACTGCGCGCAGGCAACTTGCTGAGCCTGCCCACCGCGCCCACGCTGGATGCGTGGTTCAAAGCCTGGGGCAGTGCCTGCACCGGCGTGCAGTGCGAAGGCCTCCAGCCCTTTTTCTGGAACTCCGTGGTGATGGTGGTGCCCGCTGTGCTGGCCTCCACCTTGATCGGATCGCTCAATGGCTATGTGCTCTCCAAATGGAAGTTTCGTGGCAGCGAGATGCTGTTCGCCTTCATGCTGTTTGGTGTGTTCATGCCCATGCAGGTGGTGCTCTTGCCCATGAGCCAGGTGCTGGGCTGGTTGGGCGTGGCCAGCTCCATCTGGGGGCTGATGCTGGTGCACATCGTGGCGGGGATTCCCTCGACCACGCTGTTTTTCCGCAACTACTACATCGGTCTGCCGGACGAGCTGATCAAGGCCGCCCAGCTCGATGGGGCGGGCTTCTGGATGATCTTTCGCCGCATTGTGCTGCCCTTGTCTTTGCCGATTTTGGTGGTCACGCTGATCTGGCAATTCACCAACATCTGGAACGACTTTTTGTATGGCGTGGTGTTTTCGGGGGCCGACAGCAAACCGATCACCGTGGGCCTGAACAACCTGGCCAACACGTCGAGCGCCGTCAAGGAATACAACGTGGACATGGCCGCCGCCTTGATCGCGGCATTGCCCACCTTGTTCGTGTACGTGGTGGCGGGTAAATATTTTGTGCGCGGCCTGACGGCTGGCGCTGTCAAAGGTTAAAGGAACAAGACCATGGGCGCACTTGCCATTCGCAACATCCACAAGACCTACAACGAGACGGTCCACATCCTCAAAGGCATCGATCTGGAGATCGAAGCCGGTGAATTTCTGATTCTGGTCGGCCCGTCTGGCTGCGGCAAATCCACTCTGCTGTCGATGATCGCCGGGCTGGACCACCCCACCAGCGGCAGCATCCACATTGGCGAGCGCGAGGTGACGAACCTGCCCAGCAAGGACCGCGACATCGCCATGGTGTTTCAGAGCTACGCGCTCTACCCCAACATGACGGTGGCGCAAAACATTGCTTTTGGTCTGGAGATCCGCAAAGTGCCCAAGGCCGAGCGCCAGGCGGCGGTGGACCGTGTGGCGGCCATGCTGCAAATCGGCCACCTGCTGGACCGCAAGCCCGGGCAGCTGTCGGGCGGACAGCGTCAGCGCGTGGCCATGGGCCGGGCGCTGGCGCGCGACCCCAAGCTGTTTTTGTTTGACGAGCCGCTGTCCAACCTGGACGCCAAGCTGCGCGTGGAAATGCGCGCCGAGATCAAGCTGCTGCACCAGCGCACGAAAACCACCACGGTGTATGTGACGCACGACCAGGTGGAGGCCATGACGCTGGGCGACCGCATCGCGGTGATGAAGGACGGCTTGGTGCAACAGTTTGGCACCCCGAGCGAGATTTACAACCGCCCGGCCAACCGCTTTGTGGCCGAGTTCATCGGCTCACCGGCCATGAACATGGTCGACGTTTTGCGCACGGGTGAAGCCTTGACCGCCCACGGCGTGGAACTGGCCATCACCGAGGCGCAACGCGCCGCCCTGCAAGCGCACACCAGCGCCGAACTGGTCTACGGCCTGCGCCCCGAGAGCATCAGCTTTGCCGCCACCGGCTTGCCCGGCACGCTCAGCATGATCGAGCCCACCGGGCCTGAGACCTACGCCACCGTGGACACCCCCGCAGGCAAGCTCACGGCCCGCGTGCCCGGCGTGCTGCAAGCGAATGTGGGCGATGCGGTGCACCTGCAATGGTCAGCCGATCAGTCGCATTTGTTTGACCGGGCCAGCGGCGTGCGGGTGGGGTAAGCGTACGAGGTTCCGCCTGTAGGGCGCTTCGAGTCCCATGACAATGACAAGGCCCGCTGATGCGGGCTTTGTCTTTGGCATGGCCCATGCGCAGGTTAGAGCGTTTACTTTTTGAACGCCGCTGCCACAAAGTCAAGCAGGGCCTTGACGCGCAATGAATTGCGATGCCGTTGGGCATAGACCGCGTAGATGTCCGCATCCGGGCAGTTGTAGTTTTGCAACACCTGCAGCAGCTCTCCCGACTGCAGATACCGTTCCACGTCCCATTGCGCACGCTGCAGGATGCCATGACCGTCGAGCGCCCAATGGACCGCGATGCCGCCATCGTTGGTCGTCAGGTTGCCGCGGATTTTCACGCTCTCGTTTTCCGGGCTCCGGGCCTTGCCTTTGCCGCGCGAGGATGAAAAACGCCACAAGCCATAAGCTTCGTCGCCTTGCCGAATGCCAATGCAGTTGTGCTGAATCAAGTCGGCAGGTGTTTGGGGTTCTTTGTGCTTTTTCAGATAAGCCGGTGAGGCCACCAGGATGCGCTTGTTGGGGGCAATGAAGCGGGCGATCGAACGCGAATCGGGCGGATTGCCAAAGCGGAAACAGATGTCGTAGGCGTCATCGCCACTGGGCGGCGGATTGACCGACAGCTGCAACTGAATGTCCACCTTGGGAAATTTGCGCGCGAATTGAGAGATGAGCGGTGCAATGTGGCTTCGCCCGAAACCGAGCGTGGCATTGACCCTCAACAAACCTTGTGGGGCCGCAGTGGTGCCTCTGAGCTGGTTTTCCAGGTCATCGATGCCACTTTGAATCTTGCGTGCGTGCTCCAGATAGATCTCGCCTTCGGAGGTCAGACTCATGCGCCGTGTGGTCCGGTTGATCAGCGTGATGCCCAGCCGCGCCTCCATTTGAGCCAGACGCCGACTCACGGCGGCAGAGGTGATGCCTTGTTCGCGTGCGGCGGCACTGAGTGATCCGGCGTGGGCCAGGGCCATGAAAAAACTCAGGTCCGCAGGGTTGATCAGTCGGCTCATGATTGTTGATTAAATGTTAATAATGTTTTCAATATACAGGCAAATTTTTAACTCCGGAAAAATTAAAGTTGCGCCACGTTGACCCGCTGATTCCTGCTTCAGCAACTTTGGAGACCGACATGGTGAACATCCACATCAAGCACTTATTCATCACGGCTTTGTGTGCGGCCGCAAGTGCTGCATCAGCCCAGGCCTGGCCCAGCAAAACCGTGACCATCGTCGTGCCCTTCCCGGCCGGTGGCACCACCGATGTGCTGGCCCGCGCCGTGTCCAACAAGCTTTCGGCGGCGATTGGTCAGGCCGTGATCGTGGACAACAAGCCCGGCGCAGGCGCCACGCTGGGCGCCGATCTGGTGTCCAAGGCCCCTGCAGACGGCCACACCTTGCTCATGGGCGCGGTGCACCACACGGTGGCCACCAGCGTCTACAAAAACCTGCGCTACAACTTTGAAAAAGACTTTGCCCCTATCACCACCGTGGCCCTGGTGCCCAATGTGATGACGGTGAGCGCCAAGTCGCCCTACAACAGCGTCAAGGACGTGGTGGCTGCGGCCAAGGCCAACCCCGACAAGCTGGCCTATGGCTCCAACGGCAATGGCACGGCGCAGCACATGATTGGCACGCAGTTCCAGATGGAAACCGGCGCCACCATCTTGCATGTGCCCTACAAAGGCAGCGCACCGTTGACCACCGACCTGCTCGGCGGCCAGGTGGACATGTCGTTTGACACCATCACGCCGGTGCTGCCCTTCATCAAGGAAGGCAAGCTCAAGGCCCTGGCCGTGACGACCGCCAAGCGCTCGTCCACTCTGCCCAATGTGCCCACGCTGCAAGAAGCCGGTGTGCCCAACATCGCCATTGGCACCTGGTTTGGCCTGCTGGCCCCTGCGGCCACGCCCAAAGCCGTGGTCACGCGCCTGAACACCGAGCTGGTGAAGATCATCCAGTCGGCCGAGTTCAAGAAACAGATGGCCGACATCGGTGCTGAACCCGTGGGCAACAAGCCCGAAGACATGGCCAAACAGATCCGCGAAGAGACCGAGAAATTTGCCCACCTGATCAAGGTTGGCAAGGTCACGCTGGACTGAAGCACACCCACCCACAAGGAGAACCCCCATGGACAAAGCAGCTGCTGTTGTAGACCTGACGAACGTGATGTCGAAGTTCACGTCGTACATTGGCAAACGCCTTCCCACCGATGTGACCGAGAAGCTGGGCGAGCTTCGCGAGCAGGAGGTCAACTTCCTGGCCAAGGAAGTGTATGAATCGATGCGCCAGAACCAGGAGGCGGCCGACAAGCTCGACCGACCCAGCTGCCAGGACACCGGTGTGATCCAGTACTTTCTGCAGGCGGGCTCCAACTTTCCGCTGCTGGGCGAGCTCGAAGGCATTCTGGAAGGCGCCACGCTGGGCGCCACCAAGGAAGGCCCGCTGCGCCACAACGCGGTGGAAACCTTTGTCGAGAAGAACACCGGCACCAACACGGGCTCCAAGATCCCCTGGCTGGACTGGGAGATCGTGCCCGGCTCCGACAGCGTGACGATCGACGTCTACATGGCCGGTGGCGGCTGTACCCTGCCCGGTGCGGCCAAGGTGCTGATGCCCGGCCAGGGCTACGAAGGTGTGGCCGAATTCGTGTTCGACGTGATCACCTCGCGCGGCGTGAACGCCTGCCCGCCGCTGCTGGTGGGGGTGGGCGTGTCCACCTCGGCCGAAACGGCAGCCCGCCTGTCCAAGAAAGCCATCTTGCGCACGGTCGGCTCGCGTCACCCCAACGACAACGCCGCCCTGATGGAAGAGCTGCTGACCGAAGGCCTGAACGAGCTGGGCCTGGGCCCGCAGGGCTTGACCGGCAACAACAGCGTGATGGGCGTGAACATCGAATCGTCGGCACGCCACCCGTCCACCATTGGCGTGGCCGTGTCCACCGGCTGCTGGGCGCACCGCCGCGGCAAGATCAGGATCAATGCCGATCTGTCTTACGAAGTGATCTCGCACAAAGGATTCAAGCTGTGAAAAAGATTCTGACCACCCCCATCAAGGACGAAGACCTGGAGTCACTCAACATCGGTGATGTGGTGTACCTGAGCGGCACCCTGGTGACCTGCCGCGACGTGGCGCACCGCCGCCTGATCGAGCTGGGCCGCGAACTGCCGGTCAACCTCGAAGGCGGCGCCATCTTCCACGCCGGTCCCATCGTGCGTCAAAAAGAAAACGGCGAATACGAGATGGTCTCGATCGGCCCGACCACCAGCATGCGCATGGAGAAGTTCGAGAAGGAATTCATCCAACGCACCGGCGTGAAACTGATCGTCGGCAAAGGCGGCATGGGCCCCGAGACGCAGGAAGGCTGCAAGGAAAACAAGGCCGTGCATGCGATCTTTCCGGGGGGCTGCGCCGTGCTGGCGGCCACGCAGGTCGAAAAGATCGAAGCCGCCGAATGGACCGACCTGGGCATGCCCGAGACCCTGTGGGTCAACCGCGTCAAGGAGTTCGGCCCGCTGATCATCTCGATCGACACCAAAGGCAAGAACCTGATTGAAGAAAACAAGGCGGTGTTCAACGAGAAGAAGAAACCCATCCTGGAGCGGATCAATCAGCAGGTGCGCTTCATCAAGTGATGGCGAACCCCGCAGCCAAGTCACCTGCGGGTGGCTTTTGCGCAAGGGTTGGAGGTGACCCGTGTGTGCAGTGGGCAGCGCCAATCGTGCATTCGGCTCATGGCGGGTCGCGCATGATTTTGCCCATCAGTGCCCGCACCTTGGGCAGCAGCGGCGCTTCGGTGCGGTCTGCGATGGTCACCAGACCGAAGCGGGCGTTGGCGTTCAGTGCTGGCGTGACCGGCAACTCGACCAGATCTGGCGCTGAGGCACGAATCGCCAGCACCACCGCATCGCTGTGGCGGGCCACATCCAGCAGGCTGGAGATTTCTTCGCAGCGCAGGTTCACCATTTTGTCGGGGTGACCCCGGGGGCCGAAGCGCTCCATCAGGATGCGCGCCACCTCGTCGCTCAACGGGGTGGAGGCGATCGGGTAGTGCAGCAGCATCTCGAAAGGCACGCTGCGCTTTTTGGCCAGCGGGTGTTGCTTGCGGCACATGAAGGTGCCTTTCATTTCCTGCAAGGCTTCCACTTTCAGGTCGGTGGCCGGTTGCAGTGAGCGGATGTCCAGGATCAGGGCATCCAGCTGGCGGTCGCGCAAAGCTTGTACCAGCAATGCCGTGTTGCCGCGCGAGATGTCGATGTGGCCTTGCGGGTGTTCCCGGGCCATCAGCATCAGCAAGGGGGTCATCAGCATGGCGCCGGGCCCCGAGCCCATACCCACGCGGAATTGACCGATCTCGCCTTTTTGCAGCTGCAGGCTGGTCAGGCGCAGTTCATTGGCTTCGTCCACCAGCACGCGGGCGCGTTGCACCACATGCTGGCCAAAAGGGGTCAGTTCGTTCTTGCGACCGATGCGGTCAAACAGGGGCTGCCCCAACTCGTCTTCCAGCGCCTTGATGCTGCGGCTGAGTGCGGGCTGTGTCAGGTGCAGCTTCAGGGCCGACTGGCTGAACGAGCCGCTGTTGGCCAGCTCGATCAGGTGTTTGAGTTGAACCAGGGTCATGGGGATTCCAATCCATAACTGAAAATCATGCAATGTGGCATGAAAATGCATTGGACATTATAGAAATGGCTTTCTACGATGGCCGCATAACCACTTTTAATCTGGAGACAAGACATGTCAAAAATTCTCAACCGCCTGGCGGTTTTCTTGGGCGGCCTGTGCCTGGTTGGCGCCGCGAGCGCGCAGACTTACCCCAGCAAACCGGTCTCTTTGCTGGTGCCTTACCCCGCTGGCGGTGTGTCGGATGTGATTGCCCGCATCGTCAACAACACCCTGTCCAAAAACCTGGGCCAGCCAGTGATTGTGGACAACCTGGGCGGTGCCAGCGGTTCGATCGCGGCGCAAAAGGTCTTGAACGCCCCCGCCGATGGTCAGATCATTTTTCAGGGCTCGCCCAATGAGTTGATCCTGGCGCCTTTGGCCATTTCGGCCGTCAAGTTCAAGAGCGAAGACTTCCGCCTGGTGCAGATGATCGCCACGGCGCAGATCGGTTTTCTGGCCCGCAAGGACTTGCCCGTGAACAACGTGGACGAGTTCCTGGAGTACGCCCGCAAGGAGGCCGCACAAGGCCGCCCCATCACCTACGCCAGCGTGGGTCCGGGCTCGTTCTACCACCTGCTGGGTGAGCACCTGTCCAAGATCACCAACATTCCGATGACCCATGTGCCCTACAAAGGTGCTGCACCGGCCAACCAGGATCTGATCGGTGGTCAGGTGGACATTTTCCTGGCGCCTTTCGGCAAAGCGTATGACGAACTGCAAAAGCAAGGCAAGCTCAAAGTGCTGGCCATGCTCAACAGCGAACGTCTGGATTCGGTCAAGGATTACCCCGCCATTTCCGAGAGCAAGTCGCTCAAGAATTTCACATTCACCATTTGGACTGGCTACTTTGTCAAGAAAGACACGCCTGAGCCCATCGTGCAGACCTTGCACAAAGCCATCACCGATTCCTTGACCGACCCGGCCGTGCGTGCGGGTCTGGAAGCCAACAGCCAGCTGGTGGCCAAACCTTTGTCTTTGCAAGCTGTCAGCAAGGCCTACACCGACGGCACCGCGCAGTTCCGCGCGATTGCCAAGTCCATCAACTTGCAGCCTCAGTGACATGACGTACTTGCGCGATGCGCTCACCGAGCGGGTGGGCGAATTCATCCAGTTGCGACGCGACATCCACCGCCACCCCGAGCTGGCGTTTGAAGAGCACCGCACTTCTGACCTGGTGGCGACCAAGCTGCAAAGCTGGGGTTACCAGGTGCACCGGGGCCTGGGCGGCACCGGGGTTGTGGGCACCTTGAGGCGCGGCACCAGCGCGCGCAAGCTGGGCATTCGCGCCGACATGGACGCCTTGCCCATTCAGGAGGCCACAGGCGCCGAGTGGGCCAGCACACGCCAAGGCCTGATGCACGCCTGCGGCCACGATGGTCACACCGCCATGCTGCTGGCGGCAGCCAAAGCGATTGCCCAAGCGCCCGACTTTGACGGCACACTGAACCTGATTTTCCAACCCGCCGAAGAAGGCGGTGGCGGCGCGGTCCGCATGATGGACGATGGCTTGTTCGAGCATCACCCTTGCGATGCCGTGTTTGCCATGCACAACATGCCCGGCATGCCGGTCGGGCATTTCGTGTTTCGCGATGGCGCGGCCATGGCCTCCAGCGATTACGTCACCATCCGTGTCCACGGCACTGGCGGCCATGGCGCCATGCCCCACCGTGCGGCAGACCCGCTGGTGGCGGCAGCCTCCATCGTGATGGCCTTGCAGACCATCGTCTCGCGCAATGTGGACCCGCTGCACACCGCGGTGGTCACCGTAGGGGCTTTGCATGCAGGGCAGGCCAACAACGTGATCCCGGCGCTGGCCACCCTGGAGCTGAGCGTGCGTGCGCTCGATCCGCAGGTGCGCTTGTTGCTGGAACAGCGCATCAAGGCGCTGGTGACCGCGCAGGCCGAGAGCTTTGGCGTGCGCGCCGAAGTGCAATGGCGTCAAGGCTATTGCGTGTTGGTCAACAACGCGGTGCAGACCGACTTTGCGCGCCAAGTGGCGCTCGATCTGGTGGGGCCTGAGCGAGTCACCCTCCAGGGGGCACCGCTGACAGGCAGCGAAGACTTCGCCTTCATGCTGGAGAAAGTGCCGGGCAGTTATTTGCTGATCGGCAATGGCGACGGCAATGGCGACGGCGATTCGGCGGGGGCGTGCATGGTGCACAACCCGGGCTACGATTTCAACGATGACAACATCGCCACGGGCGGCTCGTATTGGGTTGCCCTTGTGCAGGCGTATTTCGCCACCTAGAATGATTGAAAACCATCGACCTTGTGTCGACATGTGATCGGGAGAGACTGCCACCGCGCCCCGCGCGGCAGGCAGCGCCGAAGGAGCAACCGCCCCGGAAACTCTCAGGCCAAAGGACCGGTCACATGCCAATTCTCTGAAGAGCTGCTGGCGTCATCGTCCGCCAGTGCACCGAAGGAGCAAGCGATGCG
>Ga0228702_1001018_pt1 | contig 19214 bp, 17 predicted proteins | sample McNCre217_Aug_MG_2_FD_178018 | JGI IMG/M metagenome (GOLD analysis project Ga0228702, IMG submission 178018) | Freshwater microbial communities from McNutts Creek, Athens, Georgia, United States - 20-17_Aug_MG | ecosystem: Environmental > Aquatic > Freshwater > Creek | place: USA: Georgia... | reverse complement strand
GCCTTGAATTGACGCAGCGCTAGCGTCCAAATTTAGGCGAAAAAAATGCACGCACTCTGGAAAGAGTACGTGCATTAGATTTTGGAGGCGCGACCCAGAGTCGAACTGGGCTAAACGGATTTGCAAACACGGTACGTACACGCTGTCGTTAATCGAATCATATAGTTCTCCAAACCTGTTGCCACGGCGTGCAAAAACAGCACGAGTTTTTATAGCAAGCAACATAAAAAGTGTGCCATGCGTTTTTGAGTGTGTGCAATTGGGCAGAGTGTTGTCACCACCCTGCCCTGCATCGCAACAGTAAGCGAATGCAAAATGCGACATTACTTGCCAAAGCCCTCACGCAGTTTGACTGATGCAGCTTCAATCGCAGCATCCAGCTCGCCAGCTGCTGCAATGGACTTGAGTGCTTCAAGCATTGGCACCAGCTCTTTCTCACTAGCAACTTCGATTGCAAATTTTCCCTTTGCCAATTCCAGCATACGTGCGCCGTAACGCAAGTTGATTGCCAACTTGCCGCTGTCTGTAGCAAACCACCACTGCTTCACACGCTTGTTGGTTTCAACTAGTGTACGTTCGCCCGTTTCAGTTGTAACGCTACGCAGCTTGGTGATGATTGGCTGTGCGCCTGCTTGCACTGCTTTGGCAATTGCAATTTGTTCGCCGATTGCTTTGAGCATTTTGGTGCGGCGAACTTGTGCGCCTGTGACAGAAGTAGTTTTTTGTGCTGCGGACAGCTTGAGTGATGTGAGCGTTGCCATGTGCTTTCCCTTTCAAATGTTTATAAAGCACAGGTAATTTTGTGTTCGAAGTGGGGGAACATGCGACCTGAAACCCGCCAAATTGGCGGGCTATTGAGACAAGTTGAAACTACCAAGCCGCTGACAAATGCAATATAGTTTTCATCATGATATTTTTGTACAAAGGGTAACAACATGCTCATACGTAGCGTTGTATTCGCAATCACATTAGTGCTTCCATTTCTTGCTTGTGCTTGGGGGGACCCAAGTGTTCAAGTTGAGGGTACGAAGTACGAAGCCAAGTTGAACCTGTTTGTGAAAGAGGAAACAAAGCGTGGGACGGTACTTGTTCTAAACGGCTGCAACGGACCACGAGATATGCACTACACGGAATGGGCCAAGTACCTCAACGAGATCGGATACAACGCCATCGTAGTGAACTCCTTCGATACACGTGGCTTGCGAAACATCTGTCCGATTCGAGGCAACAGGTCATACTCCTACGACTCTGTACCTGATGCAATTTCAGTTGCACATTGGGTTCGTAAGCAAGATTGGAGCAATGGAAAAGTTGATGCAATCGGATTCTCTCTAGGTGGTATCACGACATTACTGCTAGCAAGTCATGAACCTGACGAAACATATAAAACAGCATTCGATGGCGTTGTTGCGTACTACCCAACTTGTCGTGAAGAAATGCAATCACGAAAGGTTGCGATTCCCTTGCAAGTACACATCGGCACAATTGATGAATGGGCATCAGCAGATCGATGCAAAGCACTGCAAGCAACGGAGGGATTCAAAAATTCCGAGTTCAACTACTACGAAAACACCCATCATCTATTTGACGGACGTAGCGGCGGTAGCGCCGTGTGCTTTAAAGGTGTCCCTTGTTTTTACGGACCAAACAAAGAAGCCAACGAACAGTCCCGCGAACGGGTGAAAGAATTTCTAGCTAAGACGTTGAATTGATTTTTTAACACTAATTAAAAAGAACGTAAGGATAAAGATATGCGTGGACAGTGGATGGGAACATATCAAGGTTCTAACAGCGGACAAATCATCGTAGACATAGATGAAATAGACACAGCCTATTCTGGAGTGGCATATTTAAATGAACAAAATACGTTGTTACCACGCACTGCGGCGACATTCGAAACACTTAACAAAACAAACAATCAAAGCTTTACTGCATACGTTCACCCTGTTAATCCACATACGTTAATGATTGACAACTGGGAAAATGTTAGAAAATTTTATGGACAGAACGTCATCATTCCGAGTCAAGCTCAAGTTCAAATCAAGGAAACGAGTAGAACACTTAGCTTGCACTGGACGACAAACATTGGAAGCACAGGTTCTGCAAAGTTACCAAAATCGAAAGCTAGCAGACCTTCTAAAGTTCCGGTCCAAGTAATGACATGGACTCAATTTAAAAGTGAAACAGAAAATTTTCTTGGTTCTAATCGCTCATTTCTATTCCGAGGCCAAAGTGATGTGTGGAGATTAAGGACTGCGTTCCACCGCAGAGGTCGAGCTAATTTATATCGCTTCATAAATCAAGACGTGCCAATACTTCATAGGCATCTAAGCTCCAGAACAAAACATTACTTCAATCTGCAAATCCCAGAACAAAACGGTGCATTTTTAAATCTTGCACAGCACCATGGCTATCCAACTCCTCTACTTGACTGGAGTTACTCTCCATACGTAGCTGCGTTTTTTGCATTCCGTGAAGTAAGCAACAAAGAAGCCATAAAAAGCAAAAATAATGACTATGTTCGGATTTACATTTTCAATCAAGCACTGTGGCGCAGCAAGGTAAATCAAGTACAACAACTCATAACATCTGCATCACACTTCTCGATACATGAGTTTTCTTCGATCGACAACGAAAGAATGATTCCGCAACAAGCAGCCTCTTCTGTGACAAATATTGATGACATTGAAAGTTACATACTGCAATACCAACAAAACGGCGATCAATTTCTAAGAGCAGTTGACATACACAAGAGTGAACGAAAAAAGGTAATGAATGAACTTCAATACATGGGCATAACGGCGGGTGCACTATTCCCTGGTATTGATGGTGCTTGTGAAGAGTTGAGAGAGCAACTCTTCAAATTCTAGTAATCAGAATGCATCCTAGGCTTGACGCAGTGATACGTGCCACAAGTTTCCTTCACGCACAGCACGTAGCGTGACGAAATTTAGGGGAAATTCGACAGCTAACTTGCTAGGGTAGATATGGCTCTTGCCCACATCTTCACGTGCCCAAATTTGCAACTCGTCGTCATGTTTGTTGACGTAGAAGCACAGACCTTTAACGCCGTTTGCACCTAAGAAATGCAGTTGGGTGGTTAAGAAATCAAAGAACCATTTGCAATCTGGTCGCATCGCAATCAGCTTGACTGCGTTGGTTAGGTGAATGTTTTGTGCATACGGAAACAGGCCACGTATGTTGTCTGCTTTGCCAATCTCAAAAGCAAGCAGGTTGATGTCATCGGCAGCAGTCCAGCTTCGCCCCTCTCGTACCTTATGCTCGTTTGCAAATTCTGTGTATCGCATTGAAAATCCCTTTAGCGTATTTAGCTAGCGGGATACAAATGCCTAAGTTTGGATGTGTTTCTACGTGGTTTTATTTGGCAAGAGCTACAAAAATGCATGGAATCCATCAAACCCAACCACTCATCAAACAGTGGTCTTCATTACTCCGACTTGTAAAGAAAATTCACGACATGCAGCATCAATGTGATTGGTATGAAGCTTGTCTATATGGCACACAGCTTGATGAAGCCATGCCTGTTTGCTATCGCTAAACGTAGTGCGTCTCGCCTAAAGAGAAATACGATAAATTAGTCTTAGCGATAACGGCTCGTTCAATGCACTTCACTTCAACATCGCTTAGTTTTCGATCAACAACAATTGCATCGTGAATATTTGCTTGTACAGCAACGCCAATCTTTTTAAGTTCATCACGCACAAAGTCCATTGCGATAGTTTCCGCATTTTGATAAAGCCAAGCCAACACTTTGCTTCTAGACATGTTGCCTGAATTTGTTTGTAACGCAGGCATAGTTGCAAGGAACGGATACAACGCCTTGAATTTTTTGATGATGAACTTATCAAGCCTAGCTTGTTGTTTGTTGAATTCTGTAACTTCGACGGACTTTGTAAAGTTCAAACGTTCATTGATGTATTGATTACCAAATATCTTGATGACAGAACTGACTTCGTCTTCACCAAATCTGTTCTTCCACCGTGCATTTAACTTGCCACCGAAAGACAAAGCCGTCATTGCCTCTTTAATCATGGCCTTTTGCTTGTCGTCACTCAAACCAATAGTGCTGCCAAACACCTTCAGCTGTAAATCATCGAAGTAATCTTTTTTGTAAGTCAAGTAGTAATAGATAGCCGTGAATTCTTCATCTACCAAGCAAGCCTTACCTTCGCTTGTAAGCAACTCATACGCAAATGCAAGCTTCCACGCAACAACGCTTGATTTCACATCGTATTCGTAGCAGTTTGCAAGAATTGCTTTTCGTAAATTCTTGTTCACACTTTGAATGCTTACGCCTTCGTAGTAGGTCCTACCAAACTCGCTTAGTTTCTTTTTTTGCGAATAAGTGCTGTTGTTGATTTGTGCAACGCGAAGAACCCGAAGTGCTTTAAGAAACTCCGTTTTATCCTTGTTGCTCACTTTGCTACGCACCAAACGCTTGATGTAGGCGATTACTGAAGGAATGTTGACATTCAAAACGTCATAGTCAGCATTAACTTGACTTGCTGGCGTTGCCCAAAAAGGCGCTAAAAGACTTTGATATGCAGCTAGATTGTTTGCTGGCATTGACAACAGATATTGTTCAAGGTCTGCATCAGTCATTGCCTGAAGCTTAGCCAAATCTTCATCGTCTTCCACCTTAACTAAGCTGGTGAATTTGATGATCGCGATTTCACCCGTAATGTTGTTGGCTTGATTTTTGTTTACTTGTTCAACGAGTTGTAGCCCGTTATCTTCAAGCCATTTATGTGTTCTTATGTTGTTCAGCGACCAAATTTGCCCGCCAAGTTCCTGTATTGCAGTAAGTGAAGCCCAGTAATGCTCCTTGAACTGCATTTGAAATGGACGTGTACGAAAAATCTCCAAATTAACGATCTGTTCAAGATTGCTGACGTACTTCTCCAATCGCTCCTTGGCCTTGTTTTTCTTGGGCACAGCGACCTTCAAGGCATCTAGTACCTTCCCATCCACTGCCAGTCTAAGCATTACACACCTCGCTAACCCGCATAAACATTAGCTTTGCAGGGTTCAAAAACATAACGAACTTATAGTAATAGTACTTGTTCATATGCGTAATAGCTATTAATATTTAAATAATCGCGTAAGAAGTTAACTTACGTAGCGTAGCGTAGTAGTAGTTAACTTCTTAACGCAGTTGTGCAAAGCACAACTCTTAATGGTTGCTTGGTTGAATTTCATGTTGTCACTTGTCAAAGGTCTAGTCTGCCTAGTTCTGCTTTTTTTTAGGACACTGTGTGATTTGTTTTTTTTAGTGAGCTGTGACAACCAAAGCGAGCTAAATACATGCACCAAATAAAAGTACACAAATCTATATCGCGTTGATTTCATTGAATATTTTTTAACCCGCCAATGCATCGGGTTTCGGTCGCGTCTTTTTACTAAAGAAAACACACTTGCTCGTGCTGTTTTATTTACCAAGAAGGACGAAACACATGGCACAAGCAAAAACACTTACACAAGCAGAACTTGACCAAGTTCTCACGTACATCGCATCACGCAGCTTCGCGACAAGAAATCGCGTCATGCTGCTGACTGGGTTCTATAGCGGAATGCGAGTTGGGGAAATCGCAAGTCTTAGCGTTGCAGATGTATGCAATGCAGATGGCACAGCGAAAAGTGAAATCCGACTTACAGCTGAACAAACCAAAGGTCGTCACCCACGTACCGTGTTTGTCCCGCAAAAACTACGTGACGAACTCCAGCCCTATCTTGACCTTCGCAAACCACTTAACTACAAACACCCCCTGTTTATTACAGCTGGTCGCAAAGCATTCACAGCAAGCGGCATGACACAACATTTTTACTGGTTATTTAGAAATGCTGGGATTGCTGGTGCAAGCAGTCACTCCATGCGCCGCAGCTTCATCACGAACCTTGCCAACAAGGGCATTGGCGTTCGTGTGCTGGCATCACTTGCAGGACACCGTGGAATTTCTGTAGTTCAAAAATATATCGACGTTAACGATGAGCTACTTCGCAACAGCGTCGAGTTGGTATAAATCCCTCAAAGCGCCAACAACAACTGCGAAACTAAGGATTGCGTTTTTCGTACAAACGTACTGCCTGCGAAATCAAGTCTTGAAGTTCTGTAAACGGCTTCTTGTATTTCACAGCTCCAAATATGATGTTTTTACCATCGTGATCGATGCAATATTGGCGCAAGTCTTCATCTAACTCCATTGCTGTTGCAAGAATCATGTAGTCATTGGTGCTTTTGATTGCGTCATAAGTCTGGAACATTTCATCAAGGATGTAGTAATTGACTGCTTCCTTCAAGTCGTTGTGTTCAAATTTCAAATCACGCCAATCTTGTTTACAAAATTCATTGGCTATTTCTTTAAAGTACGTATAGCTCTCTAAAGCATTAGCGTTGCTTGGGTTTACAAGTGCATTTTTCACATTAGCAATGCCTTCAATCCATTCATCCATTGTTGCGCCTCTATTTGTTACCAATAGCTATACACATGGTACTGAATCCCACTCCGTTGTGTAGTTGGGTGACTTTCGTTCTTGCCGCATTGCCCAGCCGTCACTCATGCCGCCAGTACTAACCTTTACTGTGCCACGACCAAACCTAGCATTCAGTCCGTCAATGGCTCGCATCAAGTTTGTGTCACTAGTTTGTACCGGCTCCAGCAAGTCAGCTTGTACAACTGACACAGGCGTAATGTCACTGAGCACAATTCCCGCTTTCTTGTACTTGTAACCATCACGCCAAAGCAGTTCCGCCATGTGCTGCACCCACCTGTTTACTACAAGGCTGTCGTTTGTTGGCATAGGTAGAGGAACTGCCATGCTTGGGTTGTACTGCGGCTGGTCTTGGCGAAACCTATTAGTCAGCATGAACACTTGCACTAGGGATGCATGACCGTTTTGTGCCCTTAGTTTTTCGCATGCAGTAGCAGTAAAAACACTCAATGCATCTTGCAGCACTGCAAGCTCTGTCACGGGCTTGCCAAAAGACCTGCTGCAAATTATTTGCTGCTTGTCGGGCACGTTGTCTTCAAGTTCAATGCATGCCACCCCCTGCAATTCACGTTGCGTCTTTTCCATCACCACACCGAACTCCGCACGCAGTGTGGGCACATGTGCTGTACGCAGGTCTTGCACTGTGTTGATGCCATGCTCTGCAAGGCGCTTGGTCAACTTTCGACCCACTCCCCACACTTCGCCAACATCAATTTGTCTAAGCAGTCGCGTTTGCTGCTCGTCAGTCAAGTCGTTGTAGTTAAACACGCCACGACTTCGCGGGTGCTTTTTAGCTACGTGATTCGCAAGCTTTGCCAAGGTCTTTGTAGGGCCAACGCCGACACAAACTGGCAACCCTGTCCACTGCAACACACGTTCACGCATCAAGTAATTGATGTCACGCAACTTGCTCATTCCAGTCAAATCAACAAAGCACTCGTCAATGCTGTACACCTCTGTGCGTGGCGCAAAGTCTGCCAATATGCTCATGACACGATTGGACAAGTCGGCGTACAAGGCATAGTTGCTACTTAATGCCAACACGCCGTGCTCTTCGGCTAGCTGCTTGCATTCAAACCACGGCTGCCCCATACGTATGCCGATTGCTTTGGCTTCATTGCTTCGCGACACCACACAGCCATCGTTATTGGATAAAACAACTATGGGCGTGTGCTTTAGGTCGGGTCGAAACAGACGCTCACAACTCACATAGAAGTTGTTGCAGTCAACAAGTGCAATCTGCCTTGTCATGGTCACAGCAGCTTATGCAGGTTGTAGGTCACAACACCCCAAACCGTAAAGTCATCGGCCTCTTTGATAACGATAGGTGGATATATTGGGTTTTCGGCAATCAACTTGACCACGCCGCCACGCTTGTACAAACGTTTGACGGTGAACTCGCTGTTCAACACGGCCAGCACGATGTTGTTGTGTTTAGGTTCAATACTCCTGTCAATCAACAGCCTGTCACCTTCATAGATGCCGATACCCATCATGCTGTCGCCAGCAACTCTAAACACATAAGTGGCTTCACCATTGCGAATCAGGTGCTTGTTCAGGTCGATACGCTTTTGAGCGTGGTCAGCAGCAGGACTAGGAAAGCCCGCAGGCACAGTCCACCCGCACACATGCAGCAGCATGGGGTTGGACTGAATGGGCACTGGATTTGATGAAAAAACTGGCAAATTTGTCATAATCACAGATACTGTAGTTGCATACAGTACAGTTTGTAAAGCCCCCGCACCTGCTCTCTTGTTCGTCGCAGCCAAAAACACAGCATTGACGGGCAAAATTAGGGGATACAGCAGCCAAAATCACTGCGTTAGACTGACACCCACGATTAGCAAAAAGAACAGAATGACAGCACTTCAAGACCTCCTTGCAACGTTTCGCGCCACTGCGAAAACTGAACGTGAAAAAGGCAACTACTTTGAACGATTAGTAAAGGTCTACTTGCTAAACGAACCCCTTTATCGGGATATGTTTGGCGGCAAGGTGTACTTGTGGGAAGAATGGCGCAAGCACTGGATGAGCTTGGGCAATGCAGACCCACAAAGCGATGCTGGCATTGACTTGGTTGCAGTTGAAGACGTTGCCGACAATCCCCGCATCTTTGCAATCCAAGCCAAGTTCTATGCGGAAGATGCCAAGATTAAAAAGGGTGATGGCATTGACAGCTTCTTGAGTGCACTGGGCAAAGCACCATTTACAAATGGCATGCTGTTCATGACCAGCTACGAAGCAAGTCACCACGTCATCGAAGCAGTGCAAGGTCGCGATAAGCCCGTCAACATCATTGACCTCATTACGCTTGAGAACAGCAAGATTGATTGGGCTGACTACGCACAGAAAGAAAAGGTCACGTTTAAAGAGAGCAAGCAGGTTCGTGACTACCAACGCAAAGCCATTGCCAATGTGACCGTTGGCTTGCAGTACGCAAACCGTGGCAAGCTCATCATGGCGTGTGGCACAGGTAAAACCTTCACGTCATTGCGTATGGCAGAAGAGCTGGTTGGTGCTGGTGGTCGTGTGCTGTTCCTCGTACCTTCCCTCTCGCTGCTGTCACAGACGTTGACAGAGTGGACACAGGAATCGGCAGTGCCACTGCATAGCTTTGCAGTTTGTAGTGACGGTGAAGTGGGTAAACGCAGAGACAAAGACGATGACTTTGAACTGCTGGCACATGAGCTGCAATACCCAGCCACAACGCAAAGCACCACCATTGCACGCGAGGTGAGCAAGCGACATGACGACCAACACATGAGTGTTGTGTTCTCTACCTACCATTCCATCGACGTTATTTCACAAGCACAGCTAGAGCATGGCCTTGCTGAATTTGATTTGATTATTTGTGACGAAGCACACCGCACAACTGGCGCAACGTATGGCAACGACGATGACAGCGCCTTTGTAAAAGTTCACGACCAAACTGTGGTCAAGGGCAAGAAGCGTGTGTACATGACTGCCACGCCCCGTGTTTATGGCGTGCAAGCGACTGCAAAGGCCGAAAAAGAAGACATCGTTTTGTATTCGATGGACAGGCCGGAGTTTTTTGGCGAAACACTGCACACGCTCACATTCAGCGAAGCTGTGCATGGCCTTGGCATCCTGTGTGATTACAAAGTGATCGTGCTGACTATTAGTGAAGACGAAGTTAGCCGTGCATTGCAAAAGAGCTTGGCTGATGAAAACAACAGCCTACGTGTGGACGATGCGGCGAAGATTGTGGGCTGCTGGCGTGCATTGTCAAAGCAAGACACACAAGCTGACTTGAGTTTTGACCCCGACCCAATGCGCCGTGCAGTTGCGTTCTGTCAAGTCATTGAAGCCAAGAAAGGCGGCAAGACGCACAAGGTCAGCAGTAAGAATATCGCATCAATGTTCCAAGCAGTTGTCGACGAATACCGCCAATCACTCATTGAACTCAACCCCGAACATCCCGATGTTGTTAGCCAGCTTATCTGTGAAGCTGAACACGTTGATGGTGGCATGACAGCCACGCAGAAAGAAGTGAAACTGGATTGGCTTAAAGCCGATACGCCCGAGAATACTTGCCGTGTACTGAGTAACGTGCGTTGCTTGAGTGAAGGTGTCGATGTACCCGCACTTGATGCCGTGTTGTTTCTGTCACCACGTAATTCGCAAGTTGATGTTGTGCAGTCTGTTGGTCGTGTCATGCGTAAGCCACGCAATAGCAACAAAAAACTTGGCTATGTCATCTTGCCAGTTGTCATTCCTTCGGGTGTGTCGCCCGAGGTTGCATTGAATGACAACAAGACATACAAGGTGGTGTGGGAAGTGTTGCAGGCGCTGCGGTCCCACGACGACCGCTTTGATGCAATGATTAACAAGCTGGATTTGGCAGGGCAAGACACAGCAAAGATGGAAGTCATTGCCATCACCAACACCTTGCCAGTCAAACAAGTCAAACCTGTAGACAACAGCACAGAAGCAGTCAAGAAGCGTTCTGCTGCAACTCGTGCAAAAGGTGGCACAAGCATTGGCGAAGCACAGGCAGCGGCATCACAAAAAGAAATGGACTTTGCTGTTGGCGAGATTGAAAAAGCAATCATTGCCAAGGTCGTGCAAAAGTGCGGCAACAGACTGTATTGGGACGATTGGGCAAGTGACATTGCCAAGATTGCACAGACACACATCAGTCGCATTACTGCAATCATCGAAACACCCAGCAACACTGCCGAGATAGAAGCATTCAATGGCTTTTTGAAAGAGCTACAAGACGACTTGAACGACAGCATTACACGCGATGAAGCGATTGAAATGTTGGCGCAGCACATCATCACAAAGCCTGTGTTTGATGCCTTGTTCGAAGGCTATAGCTTCACACAGCACAACCCAGTGTCAGTTGCAATGCAGGGTGTGCTTGAAGTGCTGAATGAGCACAACCTTGAAAAAGAAGCTGAAACGCTTGAAAAGTTCTATGACAGCGTGCGTATGCGTGCGGCTGGCATTGATGACCTAACAGCCAAGCAGAAAATTATTGTTGAGCTTTACGACAAGTTCTTCCGTAAAGCGTTCCCAAAAATGACGGAACGACTTGGCATTGTGTACACACCTGTCGAAGTCGTTGATTTCATCATCCACAGCGTCAATGATGTGTTGCAGCAAGAGTTTGGTCAAACGCTGGGCAGCAAAGGCGTACACATCATTGACCCGTTCACTGGCACTGGCACGTTCATTACGCGACTACTGCAAAGTGGATTGATTAGCAAAGACGAGCTGGCGTATAAATTTAAGAACGAGATACACGCCAACGAAATCGTGCTGCTCGCCTATTACATTGCCGCCATCAACATCGAGCAGGTTTATCACAACATCATGGGCGGCGACTATGTGCCCTTCGAAGGTATCTGCTTGACTGACACCTTTGCGTTGTACGAAAAAGACGACTTGGTGAGTGAAGTGCTGGCAGATAACAGCACTCGCAGACGCAAACAGAAGAAGCTCGATATTCGCGTCATCGTCGGCAATCCCCCATATTCCGCAGGCCAAACCGATGCGAACGATAACAATGCCAACATCAGCTACCCCTCGCTGGATACAAGTATTCGCAACACGTATGCAGCCCATTCAACGGCAACAAACAAGAATGCTTTGTATGACAGCTACATCAGGTCTATACGCTGGGCAAGTGACCGCATTGGAAAAAGCGGAGTCGTTGCTTACGTAAGTAACGGTGGCTTTGTAGATGCGAATACTGCTGATGGTCTTCGCAAGTGCTTAGTAGACGAATTCAGCAATATCTACATCTTCCATTTGCGTGGCAATGCACGTACAAGTGGTGAGCAACGGCGCAAGGAGAAGGACAACGTATTCGGCATGGGTACACGAACGCCTATTGCCGTCAGTGTTCTCGTCAAGAACCCTAATGCAGCTAAGAATGGACAGGTTCATTTTTGCGACATTGGTGACTACTTAACTCGGGAGCAAAAGTTAGAGAAAATTGTCGAGTACCACAGCATTCGAGGTATTACTGACGCGAATGACTGGCAGTTGATAACGCCCGATCATCACAACGATTGGATTGGGCAACGCGACAACAGCTTTGATAAATTCATTAGCGTTGGCGACAAAAAAGACTCCAGTTCAGTTTCAATATTCGATAATTATTCGAATGGCTTAAAAACAAATAGAGATGCATGGTGCTACAACTCATCGTCGAAACGACTACTAGCAAAATTAAGTGACTTAGTTGCTTTTTACGATAGCGAAAGGGAACGCTACAAATTTTCTACCGCAGGGCTACAAAAGCAAAGCTTCCCAGATGTTGCGAAATTCGTACATGCAGACCCCACAAAAATCAGCTGGAGCGGCAACTTACATGCGGACATTGGTAGAAATAAATCCATTTTGTTAAACGAACAAAATGTCACTATCAGCATGTATCGCCCATTTACTAAGCAATGGCTTTACTACAGTCGAGATTTGAATGAACGTGTCTATCAAATTCCTAAAATTTTTCCAAACAGCGACACTAAGACAAAAGTCATTTCACTTACAGGCCTAGGCTCTACAAAAGATTTTTCGGCATTGATGACTAATTGCTTGCCAGATGTGCAACTGCATGCAAATGGCGTTTGCTTGCCATTCACACTTTTCGAACCTATTACTGATATTGCAACTGACGGATTATTTGCTAATACTGATGCTGTCACTGCAACAAACAATACTAAAGATGGCATCACCGACGAAGGCCTAAAGCACTTCACGGATGCCTACAACGGCGCAAGCATTAGCAAAGAAGACCTGTTCTATTACATCTATGGCTTGCTGCATTGCGAAGAGTACAAGGCACGCTACGCAGATAACTTAAGTAAAGAACTGCCGCGAATCCCTGCTGTCAAAAAGTTTGATGACTTCATGGCATTCAGTGTTGCTGGTCGCAAACTCGCTGATCTGCATTTGAACTACGAAACAGTGGAGCCATACGCTGTGAGCATTGAAGGTGGCGGATTGTTGTTGAGCACATTCACTGACAGTGACTACTACGTCACGCAGATGAAGTTTGCCAGCAAGGTCGACAAATCCACTGTGATCTACAACCACAAAATCACAATGCACAACATACCTGTCGAAGCCTACGAATACGTGGTCAATGGCAAGCCTGCACTTGAGTGGGTCATGGAGCGACAAGCTGTGACCACACACAAAGACAGCGGGATTGTGAATGATGCGAACTTGTGGGCAAAAGAAACAATGGGCGACGCAGCTTACCCACTAAAGCTGTTCCAGCGTGTGATTACTGTGAGCTTGGAGACTATGAAAATAGTCAAGGCGTTGCCGAAGCTTGAGTTGAATGTCTAGCCTTTATTCCGTTACATCAGTGAAAACACAAATCCCTTCTGCGTTAATCGCTGTTGTTGCTGAATTGGTTGCTTATGCCGAAACTCATACAACACTAGACAACCTTTTTATGTATGCAGAAGCTGCGGGGGAGCCGCCGCAAGGCAGCAAACCAGCTAAAGCACAAGAGTGGCTTCGTAATACCAACAAACAGAGCAATGACCCATTGGCAGTTGTTGGTCACATCATCAGCGGCTATATGGATGACCCCGAAATGGATGCGGGATCAAAAATTAGCGAATGGCAAACAAGCTACGAGTACAAACTTCAAAAACGCGAGCTTGTTAGAAAAGTAGAAGCTGTTTTAGCTCGTAATGGACTTCATTACTTAACTGGCGGTCACATCACTAAAGGTGGCCTTGCACCAAGCAAGAAACTGAGTGAGTTGATACAAGGGCGCGATATGCCCGCAATCCATCGCGAATTCGAACGTGCAATGGAAACAGTTGATGCAAAACCTCGCGAAGCTGTATCGGCTGCGTCAAACATTTTGGAGTCGATTTTCAAAATTTACATCGAAGACAACAACTTAGCAATGCCCGATAAACAGGACTTGCAGCCTGTTTTCAAAGTAGTTCGTTCTCATCTTGGCCTTGATCCAACACTGTTGCAGATTTGGATTTGCAAAAAATTATCACTGGTTTGTTTTCGATTGTTGATGGCATCGGTGCATTACGCACACATGCGGGCAGTGCTCATAGTGAAGGCCGAAAGAGCTACAAATTAGAACCACGACATGCTCGCCTTGCCGTAAGTGCTGCACACACAGTTGCTACGTTTGTGATTGAAACGTGGGACAAAAACATTGCAGCCCAAAAGACTAGTACTCGCTAGTCAGCATCAACACCCAATAGCCATCACCCCAACATGCAAACAGTGTGACTTCACGCATCGGGAAGTCAGTAAACGGTATGTGCTGAATTGCTAACTCTTTGTAGTTTCCATCAGTAAGCAGCAATACGGCTGATGAATTTTTTACAGCCAAGGATGCAGCTACAAAGTGTTCGCGGTTTACAAGTGATGGCAGGTGGCTGGCGATTGCATCTATCAACCAATACGCCTGTGCATGCTCTGCAAGGTACTTTGCACCATCTGTAAGCACTACACGTGGAGCATGTATGTGATACGCGGTTGTACCTGTGAAAAAACTTAGCTGCTTGGGGTCAAACTGTTGCATACCCACAGTTTGTTTTCAGCTGCACAAATCTGCGACCACTTGCTGCATGCAAACGCACAGCAACACCTCAAATCAGCCCTACAAGCTGCAAATGCTAAGCTCCAGCAGGCCTAGTGGCTGACTCCACGTGCAGCAGCTATAAAACTGTTTTAAACGCCTCAGTTGCTTTGTCGTCTAAATCCCACACAGCAGCTTAAATCGTAGTCCTGCTTATTTCAATCGGCTAGTGTTATCCAAGCTCAAATACATTGCCATCCCAAAAAATCCAAATGCACCAATCGCACATAGAAAACCGACAAAATTTTTTGATTCTTGAAACTCAATATAAGAAACCAACCCAAGTAAAACGATAAAGAAATAGCAGCCATACATTGCATGCCGTCTTTGCTGCTTGTCATCAGCCGCAGCTATAGCGTTTACTTCATCACGAGCTAGTTGCTCTTCGTTCTCTAGTTGAGCTTGTTGTAGTTTGCGTTTCTCTTCCTGTGCTTCATTTGCTTGCCAAATCTCTAATGCAGTTTTGGCATGGGATTCAAAAATCTCTTTGGCAATTGCGATTTCAGCAGCTTTTCCGCCGTTGCTAAGAATGTAGTCGGTGAAGTAATTTCTAAAATATTTTGAACACTTCGGCGTAAGAATGCCTCCAGTTTTTTCATACGTTTCTACATCCAACATGGAATTGACTTGCTTGAAAAAGCCCTCAACCTTGTTTCCAATCGTTTCAGTTGTATTAGTTTGAATGAGAAGTGCGATTTCAGCGAACATCTGCTTTGCAGTGCTTTCCAAACCTGCTTCCATTTGTGCAACTTGCGCCTGCATTGCCGCTCGTTCAGCCTGCTCCTCTTGCATTTCGCGATTCATGCGTGCCTCGTAATCAGCAGCCCGCTTATTTTTTTCTGCCAAATCTTGCTGTTGCTGAATCGATTTTTTCATTAATTCAGTTTGTTCGCAGTTAGTACATTTCCAACCCGAAAAATATCCACCGCAAGAACTACATGTGCCAGACATAACTTTTGTTCCTCTAAAAATTGCTATTGCCAGTGTCTTAACAACAACTTGTGCGGCAAATCTGCTGATTGCTTTGCAATCGAAGCATGCTAATTTGAGAAAAAAGGTCGACAGCACGACTATGTTGCACATAACATTTTTAAGTGCAATTTCATCGTGGCAAATACAACTTTGAAATGCACAAAATTTCCTGCACACAAACTATCCGTGCATTTCTAAATGGCAGGCGGCAAAACACAGCATACGCAAAACATCAATCTTGACGATGCAAAGGCTCGGTTTAGCAAAGCCCTGAATTTCGCACTGCTGCACAAGTTTGGTCGCATCCCCACTGCAAACTCTTTCGCTAATCAATTTAACTTTCGAGCTGTTGGTATGACAGCTGTGACACGCGAGACTGCACGTAAGTGGCTATGTGGACTTGCCATCCCCGAAGTTGCCAAATTAATTGTGCTGGTTGATTGGCTTGGCATTGATGCAAATGAGTTCATGAGCAAACGCATTGCAAGCGTTCGCACTGACGCTGATGTAGTGATTGACACAATCAGCGAACTGCTAAAGCACATGGACGAAAAAAACCGTAATGTCGTTCTTATTACTGCTTGGGCACTACGTGAAACTGAAGGTTTGAAGACACACAAGCTGGATTTGCAAACACTACGTCGTGCTTTGATGCACAACTTAGATAGCGGCAGGTGAAAAATGTTTTTTTATAAAAAAAGGAAAACTTAGAAAAAACTGGTATCTTGCTTAACAATCAACCATTGTTATCCCTGCTTACACAAACGATCAAAATGTTAAAAATCTTCAATGTTTTGGTTTACCTTCTAATCGGCGCCATAACTTTTTTAAGTTTTTGTTTGATACCTGTTGGCTTTATTGTTATGTTGTTTTCTGACACAAAAACAGCTTTCGAAATTCTTATATTTTTAGCAGCTGAGGCCATCATTCTTTATGCAATCATTTTTGGCATTAAAAAGCTACTAGACAATAAACGAACTGCGACTGTTACAAGGATATTACTCACCGTTCTATTCATTGTTATCGCTGTCAAGTTTGTATCCAATGCACCGTCCGGCTGTGTCAACACTAGATACGTTACCTGCGATTAGTTTAGAACTTTCACTCCGCGGTATCCAGCTTGTGCTTCTGCAAGTTCCATTCAATAACTAGCCGTTCTTCAACAACAGCTTCAATTTTTGGGATACAAGCAACGGCATCAGCTTTAGTAAACATCTTGCCTTGGTCACGGGCTAGCAGCCTTTGAATGATGTTTTCATCTTCAAAGTACTCTTCTGCTGGCAACTTCATCGCAGCTGTTACACCTTTATCCCAAACTTTAGATGCAACATCGTTTGCAAAGCAAACTTGGGGTTTTATCTTGTCATGCTCGTAGCACTCTTTGCTTAAAGCAATTAGCCCCGACATTCCCTCTTCTAAGTAAACACTAAGAATTGTGCTTGCCGCATCCTCTGCATCTTCTTGATACTCGTAAGCTGACATGTTCGATTTAGCTATCCAAACAATCAGTCCCCCAAATGCCAACAACAGTGCAATCACATATTTTCTTTGTATCTGCATAATTTTCATACCAACTTTGGCAATCTATATTTAATTTTCCTAAGCTCCATCCATGCATAAAACTCTTGTACTGTCTTGGCATGTTTTGCCAAGTTGCATTTAGGACAACATACTGCCAAATTGTTTAATTCGTTACTACCGCCTTTTGCTACAGGCAACACATGATCGACATGAAAATCGCTACCTAATGCGACATCGCAATACGCACAACGTCGGCTGTATCTATTCATCAAATAATTAACATCATCAACACTTATTTCTCGGCCACCAGCTTCACGCTCTTTCCTAACAATTGATCGAGTTTTTGCTGCATCTGGATTGTTTGTTGAATAGTTTTTTACATGATTACGCATGCAACTACGACATTGCCAACGATAGTTGCCGTTCGGCGTATTTCCAAAGTAATCTCTGTTTAAAGGAAAACTCTCTAAACATGTTTTACACACTCGCTTTTCAACAGGCGGAATAAAGCCTTTCTTTTTCACAAGTACGTACTTCGGCATAAAAATTATTTCTTATCTCAGGCCAGTTTATCTGCCGCCATAGTAGCAGTCAACTTGCTGTAGTGCCGTTCAATCATTGCCGCCGAATTACCCATTTGTTTGCTGAGTGTGTGAATATCAGTACCTGCCAGCAGTTCAAGCGTAGCGTAGGTGTGGCGCAGGCTGTACAAGGTGCGTTTTTCATCCGCTGCGTTGTACATCAGCCCACTCTCTCGCGTCAGCTTCTCAAACATGCCGTTAAACGTGCGTGGACGCAATCCAATTGCATTGCGGAAGATGTACTTGCTGCTGTGTCCCAACACTCGCTCAAAGTCCAAGCCACAAACATCCTGCTGCCTACTGTGTAGTCGTTGCAGTACAGGCGCTGCTTCATGTTTGGCAATCAAATAGCGTTCGCCAGTCTTGCCACTCACACGCACACGCAAGTACCTGACCTTGTCGTACTCGTACCACTCGCAATGCCGCCACTCCAAGTTCATTGCTTCAGTGCCATGTCGCATGCCAGTTAGCAATAAAAACTCCACATAGTCACAAAGCAAGGGGCGTTGCAACTTGTCAAAGTCATAGCTGCCCCGTGTTTCCCAGCTCGGCATAAATGCACGCAGCTTGGCAATTTCTTCAGCTGTAAAGGCTGGGCGCACACTGCCCTTCTCTCCTTTTCTTGACAGCTTTGGCAGTGGCACTCGATCACTAATCCAGCCACGCTGTATTGCTGTTGTACAAACGCGACTAAACGCACTGGCGAAGTTCATCAAGGTGCTTGATTTAGGCTGTCTACCCATCTTCTCGTTACGCCAGCGTTCAAACTCAGCAATGTTCTCGTGCTTGATGTTTTGCAGGTGGCGTTCCCCAAAAAATGGGACCAAGTAGCCTTCAATTGCCCTGCAATAGTCCATGTAAATCTTTTTGCCAGTACCTGCCGCTACGTCACGCTTAAGGTCATCGACCGTAATCCGTGCAATCTCTGCAAACGTCTTTTGCACAGGTGCCAAGCCCATACGCTCCCTGTACCGTGCTTCGTCATACAAGTTGCAGGCGACCTGCTCTGCATAGCCCTTGTTTGTCTTGCGTGTGCTGACACGCACCCATGTGCCAGTAAACAGCTTGTACTTGCATTGCCACACCTTGCTGCGTTTACGCTTGTACAAAATGACTTCGCCATCCCGCAAATAAACAATAGCGGAACTGACTTCCGCTTGTTGCTGTGGCGAGACAGTGACCTGTGCAGGGCTATGCCACTGTGGCAGCACAGTAGGCAGCGTGCTACTGGTGATGCCTTTGAATGTGTATGTGATGCTCTTTACCTGCATACACGGTTTAACAAAAAGCAGGTTTTTTGCACAGCATGTCGCAAGTGTTTTGCAACGTCAAAAGTGTGCTGAGAGTGTGCCAAGTGTGCAAACAAAAAAAATGCACGTACTCTTGGAGGAGTACGTGCATTGCACTGGAGGCGCGACCCAGAGTCGAACTGGGCTAAACGGATTTGCAATCCGGTGCATAACCGCTTTGCTATCGCGCCATGACTTTGACGAAAAAGGGAAGCATGGTGTGCTTCCCTTATCGAATTTGGA
>Ga0228702_1001015_pt1 | contig 19272 bp, 14 predicted proteins | sample McNCre217_Aug_MG_2_FD_178018 | JGI IMG/M metagenome (GOLD analysis project Ga0228702, IMG submission 178018) | Freshwater microbial communities from McNutts Creek, Athens, Georgia, United States - 20-17_Aug_MG | ecosystem: Environmental > Aquatic > Freshwater > Creek | place: USA: Georgia... | reverse complement strand
AACTGAAATTTTCTATATTTGTCATAGACAAAATCTATATCGTTGAATATACAGCAATTGGAATACATATTGGCAGTTGACCAATTTAAAAGCTTCTCCAAAGCAGCGGAATATTGCCATGTGACGCAGGCAACCTTGAGTGCGATGGTCAAAAAACTCGAAGAACAGCTCGATATCGTCATTTTTGATCGTAAGGCAAATCCGATTGCGACGACGGAAAATGGAAGGGAAATTTTAATTCATGCCCAACAGGTCGTTGGCCATGCGAATGCGTTACTCGATGCCTCCAAGTCTATCCAGCACAAGTTAGAAGGTCGCGTAAAGATCGGGGTTATCCCGACCATCGCGAGTTCGGTTTTGTCGATTATCATTAAGCCATTAATGGCCAAATACCCGCAGGTGTTTTTTGAGATTCAAGAACAAACGACAATGCACTTGAAGCGGAGTTTGCGCGAGGGTAAATTGGACATAGGAATTTTGAGTACGCCGATTGCGAGTACGGATTTGGAAACGCAACTGTTGTATTCGGAGGAATTGGTATTGTACGGCCAACTAAAATCGGGCGCTAATCAATTACCCAAATCCGAACTAAAAAATCAACGCATTTTCTTGTTGCAGGAAGGTCACTGTTTACGCGATCAGGTAATTCAATTGTGTGAGTTGAAGAAGAATCCCGCCTTGCCTACTAATTTGAATTTTGAGTCGAATACCTTTGATACGCTCCTGAACCTAGTCGATGATTTTCAGGGCATGACCGTGCTCCCTAAATTGTATGTATCCCAATTGTCGGAATCCCGGAAAGGGCATATAATTACGCTCACCGATGGAAAATTGGAGCGGGAAGTTAGTCTTTGCTTTTACCGCCCCTATGCCAAATGGAACGTGATCAAGCATTTGTCGGCCGAAATCAAGCAGCTTGTCCTGCCTCATCTAGGTAATTGAGATTGTGTTTGTGGGAATAATTTGAGTAATTTATCCCATCTGTTAAACCGACTATGAAAAAGTTTCTTGTTCTAGGCCTCATTGGCTTAACCGCTAATCTATTCGCGCAAAGCCCGAAGCGGCCCAATATCATCTTTATCATGTCGGACGATCATGCCTATCAAGCCATCTCGGCCTATGATCAGCGCTTAATTTCTACCCCCAACATCGATCGCATTGCTAAAGCAGGAATACTGTTTACGAATGCTTCTGTCACCAATTCCATCTGCGCGCCGAGTCGGGCAACCATCTTAACCGGGAAACATTCGCACATGAATGGGAAGGTGGATAATCACTTTAAATTCGATACGACTAACATCACCTTTCCACAAATTTTACAGGCGAATGGCTACCAAACGGCTATGTTTGGAAAGTTGCATTTTGGCAATAGTCCGAAGGGATTTGATCAGTTTAAAATCTTGCCCGACCAAGGGAATTATTATAACCCGGATTTTATCACGAAAAACAATGGGAACATCCAAGTCAAAGGCTATGTGACGGATATCATTACGGACATGACCTTGGATTGGTTAAAGCTGGAGCGTTCGCCGGATAAACCCTTTATGTTAATGTATTTACATAAGGCTCCTCATCGTTCCTGGTTGATGGCCGAGCGGCATTTGGAGGAGATGACCCTGAAAAGCTATCCCGAACCCAAGACCTTGTTTGATGATTATGCGGGACGAACAGCACCGGCTAAGGAGGCGGAGATGAATATTTTGACCAGCATGAGTTGGTCCGGCGATAACAAGATTTACCCAGCCGTCATGGATTCCTTGAAGATTCCGGAAATCGGTTTTGATAAGCAACGGTTTAAGGCGGAGATGGGCCGGCTGGATCCCATTCAAAAGGCGAATTTTGAAAAGGTTTACGACCGCATCAATGCGGAGTTCAAGAAGGCCTATCCAAGTATGACGGATCAGGATAAGATGCGCTGGAAATTTCAGCGCTATATGCAGGATTACCTTGGAACGATTCGGGCGGTGGATGAGAATGTAGGCCGACTCCTTGATTACCTGGAAGCGAATCATTTGATGGAAAATACGATTATCGTTTATACTTCGGATCAGGGCTTTTACCTCGGGGAGCACGGCTGGTTCGACAAGCGTTTTATCTATGACGAGTCCTTTAAGACTCCCTTGATGGTTTCTTGGCCGGGGAAAATCAAGCCAGGCCAAAAGTCGGACGCCTTGGTCCAAAACCTCGACTTCGCGCAAACCTTTTTGGATGCGGCGGGTGTGCCTGCACCGAAGGATATGCAAGGCCAAAGCTTAATTCCGCTGATGCTCGGTAAGAGCTGGAACCGCGACGCGGTATATTACCATTATTATGAATACCCTGCAGAGCACATGGTGAATCGGCATTATGCCATCGTAACGAAGAAATATAAGTTGATTCATTATTATTTTTCTGCCGACACGTGGGAGTTAATCGATCGCGAAAAAGATCCCTTGGAATTGAAAAACGTCTATGACGATCCTGCTTATGCATCCATTCGCAAGACTTTACATAAGCAATTGAACGCCTTGCGATCAAAGTACAAGGACAGCCAAACGATAAGCGATGGCTACATCGATCGCTTTCTAAATGATGCGTCGGAGGGGAAGGTTTTTGGCGTACCAAAGGAAAAGGCGCGCGCGATGAAGGCGAAAAGAACACAGTAGTAATTTACCACTCATCTATCGAATGGACCGATTAATCAATGTTTGAATAATTATTGGACTCGCTTTGTAATTTTCCGATCCTATGAAACATCGCATCAAAGAAAACTTGGCAAATCCGGAAAAATTAGAGGCGCTATATCGCCAACATCCTGCCCAGTTTAAACAAGCTTTTCAGGAACTCTATCCGGAACTCCAATCGGAAATTGTTGCCCAAGTTTGGCATGAACGATTAGGCGGGTCTTCCGAATCTGCTTCTTGGGGGTCTAAAAAGGATTGGATTTTATTAGCTGTTTTGGCGGGACTTGCGGGAGGTTTCATGCAACTGCCTGATTGGTTTTCGATTTCGCATGATTTTTATTTTCCACGTAATCTGTCCTTTTTCGTTATCCCGAGTATCGGAATCTATTTTGCGAGTAAACAAGCTTTTTCTTGGGGGAAATTGGGGCTGCCAATTGCGGCATTCATTTTCTCAGCTTTGTATCTCGATTTCCTGCCGGAACCCATGAGCGACACGCTTGTGTTGACCTGTATTCATGTGCCTATCTTATTGTGGATTTTGGTGGGTAGCTTATATCCGTCGCGCTCGGATTTATCGACCAGTCGGATAGCATTCTTGCGTTTTCATGGTGATCTTCTGGTGATGTCGGCTGTCATTTTATTAGCTGGGGGTCTGTTTTCGGCATTGACAGTTAATCTATTTAGCCTGATTGATATGCCGATTGAGAAGTTTTACACGCGTTACTTTGTTCTTTCGGCTTTGCCTTCCGTACCACTATTGGCCACTTTTTTAGTCACCGAAAACCCCAATTTAGTCAATAAAATATCCCCCGTGATTGCGCGGATATTTACGCCCATTGTTGCCTTCATGCTTCTGTTGTTTTTGGGAGCCATTGCCTTCACGGGCAAAGACCCGTATAATGATCGCGATTTTTTGTTGGTCTTCAATGGGGTGCTAATCGGAGTGATGGCTTTATTGCTTTTTTCGACAAGCGAGACGACGAAATTTTCGAACCGAGGGATACAATCGTACTTTTTATTGGCCCTGGCTGTTTTGGCGTTTATCGATAATACAGTGGCACTCTCTGCGATTTCGTTTCGATTAGTTGAGTTTGGTTTTACGCCCAATCGCTTGGCGGTTTTAGGGAGCAATGCGCTCATTCTGCTAAATCTTTTTGAGGTTTGTCGGCAGTTATTCCGCTGGGTACGTGAGCAGGCAGGCTTGCAAGATGTGGAGGCGAGCATGACGCGCTTTTTGCCGATTTATGCTATTTGGGCGGCTTTGGTTAGCTTTGTGTTTCCGCTTCTATTTGCATTTAAGTAGTTATTCAGCTCAAGCAGGATAGGTAAATGGGGTATTTTTGATTATACTTACGTACAACTAAACCTATCATGAAAAAGATCCTATTCCTGGCCTTGCTAGCCAGCTCGCTTTCGGCGCAAGTCCCTGCGGGCAAAAAAGTCATTAGTTCCCTCTACATCTACGACCTCGCGTCTGGCAAATCCGAAAAGATTTTGGAAGAAAAACGACATTTCGAGGCGCCCAATTGGTCGCGTGACGGGAAGTTTTTGTTGATCAACGCCTATGGTAAACTAGAAAAGATTCGCCCGAACGGCGAGAAGTTAGGGGAATTGAATACGGGGACGGTGCAGAAGGCAAATAATGATCATGGATATAGCTTTGACGGGAAAACCCTTTATATTTCCAGCGCAAAAGCTGAAATTAAGGAGCATACCTCTTTTATTTATAAGGTAGACTCAGAAGGAGGTATACCCCTTCAATTAACTCCCATAACCCCATCTTATTGGCATGGCGTATCGCCCGATGGCAAGACCATGGTGTATTGTGCTGCACGAAATGGGAATTATGACGTGTACGCGATGTCCACCAACGGAGGTGAAGAAATTCGATTGACTAGCACGGACGGTTTAGATGACGGCCCCGAATATTCTCCGGATGGCAAATTCATTTACATCAATTCGTATCGCACGGGCATGATGCAGATTTGGCGGATGAAGCCCGATGGATCAGCACCGGAGCAGATGACTTTTGATAATTATTCCAATTGGTTCGCGCACATTGCTCCAAACAATAAAGTGGCTACGGTCATTACGTATATGGAGGATCAGGTGCAGGCGCATCCTTTTGGCCGACAAATCAAATTGCGCTTATTGGATTTGAAGACGAAGCAAATTAAGGATTTGACGGAGGCCTTTTATGGTGGACAGGGAACGATCAACGTGCCTTCCTGGAGTCCCGATGGGAAAAAGTTTGCCTATGTGCGATATGCATTAGAAGATTTGTAAATTAGAACTCGAAAAAATAACCGACTATGAAAAATAACAGTTCCGCATCCCGCAGACGCTTCCTGCAACAAATTGGTGCAACGAGTATGGTGGCCGCTTCGGCGCCGCTTCAATCTTTTGCCGCGAAGCAAAAAGCGGAAGAGCGTATTTTACAATACGAAAAACCGATTTCGGTCGGGGATAAAATTCGTTTAGGAGTTATCGGTTTTGGTGTCCAAGGACACTTTGATTTGGCCTCGGCATTGAAAGTTCCGGGTGTTGAATTAGCCGGAATTTGCGATCTATACACAGGTCGTATTGAAAATGCCAAAGAGCTTTACGGCAAGGATTTGTATACCACACGTAATTACAAAGAATTATTAGACCGTCCGGATATCGATGCGGTGATCATCGCAACGCATGACGTTTGGCATGCGCGCATTACGATTGACGCTCTCGCCAAAGGCAAGCACGTCTACGTGGAAAAACCGATGGTTTATAAAATTGATGAAGGCTATCGCGTCATTCAAGCGCAGAAAAAATACAACAAGGTTTTGCAGGTAGGTTCCCAGCGGGTTAGTAGCATTGGATTAGCGAAGGCCAAAGAGATGTTGGCCAATGGCGAAATTGGTAAACTAAACATGGTGAATGCGGTCTATGATCGTCAAAGTTCGATTGGGGCTTGGGAGTATACGATTCCGAAAGATGCGGATGCGTCAACTTGCGATTGGAATCGTTTCATTGAGGCAACAGCGAAGATGGAATTCGATGCGAAGAAGTTTTTCTGGTGGCGTGCGTTTAAAGAAGTGGGAACCGGTGTAGCCGGAGATTTATTCATTCACTTGTTGAGCGGCACGCATTTTATGACCAACTCAAATGGTCCGGAAACGATTTTCTCAACGGGCCAATTCAGTCATTGGAAAGATGGTCGGAATTTGCCAGATGTGATGTCGGGCGTTATGCAATATGCGGACACACCTGAACATCCCGCTTTCCAATTGACCTTACAGGTGAACTTTGTTTCGGGAACGGGTGGACAGGAAGTGATTCGTTTAATCGGGTCGGAAGGGGTGATGGATGTGAAGGGAAATACGATTTCCGTGAAGCATAGCATTATGCCAGAGGCACCGGGTTTTGGCGGATATGATTCGGTATTTACCTTCTCGAAGAGCATGCAGGATGAGATGACGAAGGAGTACAATGCGAAATGGACCGAAGCGCAACGAAAGCGTCCAATCAAGGAAGATGTGATTTTCAAAGCACCCGTAGGATATGATGAGCACGTGGATCACTTCACGAATTTCTTTGATTCGATTCGTACGGGCAAACAAGTGGTGGAAGATGCCACTTTCGGATTCCGTGCGGCGGCACCGGCTTTGGCATGTAATGAAAGTTATTTCAGCAAGAAAATCATTCAGTGGGATCCGCTGAACATGAAATTAAAGTAAAAAAAAGGCGCTGTTTTAGGCGCCTTTTTTATGGGGTATAATCCAGCGGCAATAATTCCGCCATCCCGATTCGTCCCATTTCCCCGCGCATTTCGAGGGAAAAGGGATCCATCAAATTCCCCGAAGGGCTTATCAATACGAGCCCTTTGGGGATTAAAACGGTATAGGGATAAGGAGCATCCGGGAAAACCGGTCGGATGACCCGCCGCTGATTATAAACCAATTCGATCGCGTTTTGCGTATCTAGGAAAAATAAGTCGGTGGCTTGATAAGGCTTAATGATTTCGCTAGGCTGAAATGGGAAATGGCGATTCGTGGAAACATCGAAGAAAAATCCTCGCCGACCGGCCGCTGTATTTTGGATGCCCGGTTTGAGCAAATAGGCATTAAATCCCTCCGATTCCAAGGTATTTTCCTTGAGTGATTTCAGGAAATGGGATAGCGAACCTAAATAGGCCTCCTTTCGATTTTCTTCCCAGCGCTTTTGCTCTTTGGGATTCAGCGCTTTTAGGAATTCGTAGCGCCCCAATCCGCGAAAGGAGGTCAATTGGTTCGTCTTCTCAAGCCGGTCCAAAGTATAAGTAATTTTATAGCCCAAACTTTTGTTTTCGATAATCAGCGGAGCGGAGGCGAGGGCAATGAATCGATCATCGTTCTCCTCAAAATCCACGACTTCTTTGTTGAGAATGATAACCTCCTTTTTATTGTAATTATCCCCGAGAAAAGCTCGCTCAAAAACCCGCATTTGTTTCTCCCAGGTCTTGTCTCGTCCCGCACGAACCTGCACTTCCGCCAAGGTCTGATTATCCTCGATGAGTCGGATCGTGACCTCCTTGAGATCTTTCAGAACTTCGATGGCCTGGATATAGGGTTTATAGCCCACGAAGCTTGCGACTAATTGGTATCGTCCCGTCGGCACATTTTTGATGGTATAACGCCCCAAGGAATCAGCTTGAGTTCCGAGTGTACTCCCCTCCAAAAAAACACTAGCTCCGGGAATCAATTCCTGGGTTTTGGCGTCTTTGACAATGCCAGAGATTCGAAATTTTTCTTGCGAAAAAACGGCGAAGGATAGGAGGAGGCAGAGGATTAATTTCATAGTCTGCTTTTCGGAAAAAATATGCAAAACCCTCTCTGCCTTGTATTGAAGGAAACGTGAAGACTTGAATTCATAGGGCAGGTTTTGATTTCTTAAAGTTAGTCGATGGACATGTAAGCCAACTAATTTATTTTACTTATTTTTAGCCGTTACAAAACCCTTACCATGAAACAAATCTTGTGTCAAGCCTGTCGGGGCTTGGGCTTCTTGGCGCTTTTGGGCGCGGCTTGTTGCTTTTTCTTGGGGATTTCAGGAGCCGCGATTTGCCTCATGGCAGGCTTCATATTATTGGCTTTGGGATTTCAGGGATATCCGATCTTGAAAGGCTTTTCGTATACCTTGTTCATTTTTGCGGCGTCGACTTACGCCTTAACTTACCCGGAAAATTTGGTTTCGTACCAGGGGATGCCTTTGAAGAAATTGGTGACTCCGCTCCTGGTGCTAACGATGTTTGGCATGGGAATACACATGAATCTGACGCGATTTGTGGAGATTGTTCAATCCCCCAAACCCATTCTAGCGGGGATTTTTTGCCATTATTTAATTATGCCCAGCATTGGCGTTGCGTTGGCCATGCTGACCGATTTGCCTCCTGAAATTGCGGCGGGAATTATCTTGGTAGGTTGTTCGCCGAGTGGTGTGGCCTCGAATGTCATGGCCTATATTTCTGGGGGAAATTTGGCTTTGTCGGTGACGGTCACTGCGATTTCTACTTTACTCGCTCCCTTAGTTACGCCTTTGTTGATGAAACTATTGGCGAACCAATTGGTCCCGATCAATTTCTGGGACATGTTTTGGCACATCATGGAGATCGTGATTTTCCCAGTATTAGCGGGTTTGGTGTACAATAAATATGTCTATGGGAAGCAGAAATGGTTGGATGAATTGTTGCCGATACTATCCATGGCCTCCATCATATTTATCGTTGCCTTGACCGTTTCAGCCGGACATGATACCTTACTTTCGATCGGTTGGTTATTGATTTTAATCGTGCTGGTACATAATCTATTGGGCTACTTTTTCGGCTATCGAATTAGTAAGTGGATGGGAATTAATGAGCAGGATTCGCGGACGATTGCCTTCGAGGTAGGCTTGCAGAATGCGGGCCTGGCAACGGGTATAGCATCCAAAATGGGCATGATGGCGACGATGGGTTTGGTGCCGGGAATCTTTGGTTCGATGCAGAATATAACGGCTTCCATTTTAGCTAATTGGTGGGGTAGAAAGAATAAAATTTAATTGTACATTTGGCGCATGGATTTTTCGGTAGATAAGTTTCTAGAAATATTTAGCAAAGTAGGGAGTCGGTATTTTCTTTTGGCTGGTATCACGTTTGTAATCAGTTATGTGATACTTAAACCTCGTATTGCTAAACAAAAAATTCAAGCCTCTTTCCCAGCGTCCAAGGACTATTGGCGGGAAGTTATCTATTCCTTTTCGAGTATGGTGATTTTTGCGGTCATCGTGACGGCGATCGTATTTAATCCCGCTGTTCGGCCATACACGACCATCTATCGTGAAATTTCGGAATTTGGGATGGCCTATTACTTGTTGGCTTTCCCGATTATGTTTGTCATTCACGACACCTATTTTTATTGGATTCATCGCATCATGCATCATCCGTCCCTGTTCAAATGGTTTCATTTGGTGCATCATAAATCGACGAACCCATCACCTTGGGCGGCTTATGCCTTCCATCCTTTGGAAGCCATTTTGGAAAACGGGATTATCCTGATTTTTTACTTCAGCATTCCCATGCATGTGACGCATGTGCCTATTTTCTTCTTGTTTTCAATCATTTACAATATCTATGGGCACCTGGGTTGGGAACTTTATCCGAAGGGGTTCAGTCGGACCGCCATCGGTCGTTGGGTAAATACCTCGGTCGCGCACAACCAGCACCACAAATATTTCAAGGGAAACTATGGCCTATACCTGCTCTTCTGGGATCGTGTCATGGGAACTTTACGTGAGGATTATGATCAAGCTTTTGATTCTGTAAAGGCTAAATAATACGCATCTGCTGCGTTTAGGCATTTTCACGTTGATTAGAAAATGCTATTAATTGATGAAATAGTACTATTCTGTATTTATAGGTAGTGATAGATTTGCCCTTGCAAACGCAATAAATCTGTTAACCTATAAACTACAATCGTATGTCAAGCGCAAGACCAACATTTAAGTCGCATTACGACAATTTCATTGGGGGCAAATTCGTCCCACCTGTTAAAGGAGAATATTTTGAAAATTACAGCCCGGTAGATGGCAAGTTGATCGCCAAGGCCGCACGTTCAGGAGCTGCCGATATCGAGTTAGCATTAGATGCTGCTCACAAGGCATTTGAAACTTGGGGAAAATCGTCGGTGAATCACCGTTCTTCCATCCTCTTGAAAATCGCGGATACCATTGAGGCAAATTTACAATACTTGGCCACAGTAGAAACCTTGGATAACGGTAAGCCGATTCGTGAAACGGTGAACGTGGATCTTCCTTTGGTCATCGACCACTTCCGTTATTTCGCGGGATGCTTACGCGCCGAGGAAGGTACTATTTCCGAGCACGATGAGAACACTGTGAGTATCTGTTTACACGAGCCTATCGGTGTTGTAGGTCAAATCATTCCATGGAACTTCCCATTGTTGATGGCAACGTGGAAAATTGCTCCGGCTTTAGCTGCTGGTTGTTGCACCGTGGTGAAGCCAGCGGAGCAAACCCCGACATCTATCATGTGTCTGTTGGAATTGATCAAAGACATCGTTCCTCCAGGCGTATTGAACGTTGTAACAGGTTTTGGACCGGAGGCGGGTAAGCCCTTGGCACAATCCCCTCGTATCTCGAAAGTATCATTCACGGGTGAAACGACCACAGGTCGTTTGATCATGCAATATGCCTCTGAAAACTTAATTCCAGTAACTATGGAATTAGGTGGTAAATCGCCGAATATCTTCTTCCCGTCGGTAGCTGATGCGGATGATGATTTCTTCGACAAAGCTGTAGAAGGAGCTGTTTTATTCGCCGTGAACCAAGGTGAGGTTTGTACATGTCCATCACGTATTTTAGTACACGAAAGCATCTATGATAAGTTCATGAGCCGTGTGATCGAGCGTACCAAAGCGATTAAGATGGGGGATCCGTTGGACCCAACAACCATGATGGGTGCGCAAGCTTCCAACGATCAATACGAGAAGATTCAGTCCTACTTGAAATTGGGTGTTGAGGAAGGTGCCGAAGTATTATGCGGAGGAGACGTTCAAAAATTACCAGGTGATTTAGCGAATGGATATTACATCCAGCCGACGCTTTTCAAGGGTCATAACAAGATGCGTATTTTCCAAGAGGAGATCTTTGGACCTGTTGTTTGTGTGACAACATTTAAGACAACCGAAGAGGCCATCGCCATTGCGAATGACACACTTTACGGTTTAGGTGCGGGTGTTTGGACACGTGATGCACACGAATTGTATCAGGTGCCACGTGCGATCGAAGCGGGTCGTGTTTGGGTGAACTGCTACCATGCCTATCCTGCACATGCACCGTTTGGTGGATACAAAAAATCAGGTTTCGGTCGTGAGACACATAAGATGATGTTAGGCCACTACCGTCAAACCAAGAACATGTTAGTTTCTTACGATAAGAAGAAATTAGGATTCTTTTAAATTTGATTTCTGATTAGATTTGTCGCAGGGTGATTTTTGCCCTGCGACTTTTATTTATAGCCCTATGACTCCACGTGTACTTATTTCAGATGAAGCCCAAAAAGTGGTTGCCCAGCTAAAAGACCGTTTTGGCCCCTTGATGTTTCACCAAAGTGGAGGATGTTGCGATGGTTCCCAACCCATGTGTTTTGAACAAGGGGATTTTAAATTAGGCCAATCGGATGTTTGTTTAGGGGAGATTGCCGACTGTGAGTTTTGGATGAGTAAGGACCAACAAGAATATTGGCAATATACCCAACTGACCATTGATATCGTGCCGGGCCGCGGTTCGTCCTTCTCGCTGGAAATCCCCATGGGCCTTCGATTTATTACGAAGTCTCGCTTATTCACCGATGAGGAACGGATGGATTTAGTACCCCTTCGCTACTTGGATTGATTCAATTGCTGGTACTGTTTGGGCGTGATGCCCTCGTGCATTTTAAAGGCACGAATGAAATAATTCGCGTCCTCGAAACCGGATTCATAGCACACATTTTTAATGTACATGTTTTGGTCTTTTAAGAGGGCTTTGGCCAACTTAATTCGTTCCATGATGATTAACTCAATCGGGCTAATGCCTAACTCGCGTTTGATCATTCGGTACATAGATGCGGGACTCAAACCGCATTGTTTCGCAATCTCTTTTAAGTTGATTTTCTGGGTAATGTTTTGTCGGATGATCAACAAAATATTATTCAAAATGGGATTCGGGGTAAGCTCCCCTCCGCGTTCAATTGAGGTAACCGATTGCGTCTGGATGATGTGAATGAGTAATTCCTGAATGGCTAAATCAGCTAAAACATCCTTGGTAATGGAGGTACTTTGGCAGACCTGAATCAACTTATTGATAGTGACAGCTAAATCCTGATTGTTGTAAAAGAAATAATTCCGATCGTCCAATTGCCAGAAGTTGGAAAGCCCTTCTTTCGGATAGCGTTCATTCAAAAAATCGAGCGTGTCTACGATCTTTTTATTATCGATTGCTAGGGCTAAACATTGGGTAGGATTATGTAATTCTGCCTCCGGGAAATCGATTTTCATTTCCACGTTTGCGGGGATGATGACCGATTCACCGGGTAGGTAATCGAATGCAGGATCATCAAAAAGATGCATGACTTTTTTGCCGCGCAACATGCTAGTCACCACGAGGTCATTAAAGGCCAAGGGCACCAAGGCAGATTGCTGGTAGGTCTCAAATAGGTTGAGTTCGCAATGGTCTAAATTATAGATGGTACGATTTTCAACGAGTGTTTTGAGCGATTTTTCGTGCGTTAAAGCCGGAGCTTCAGGAGCTACTTTTTGCGCTTTTAACATACTTTTTTGATTAACAGGTTGAACGCAAGGTAGTTAAAATATGAAATATTCAATAGGATAGGGCACAAAAAAAACGGCCCATGGAGCCGTTTTTAATTCAACCTACATGTACTTATTGCTGCATTTGCTGCATATCTGCGCCACTGTTATTGTTACGCTTCATTTGACTCATATCAAACTTCCCGAAACGGATCGATAGCGTTAAGCGAACCTGTTGTGGGTTCGAAATACGATAGCTTGTTTGCGTAAAACCTTCCCCAAATGAAACGCGTGTGTTACCACGTGTTTTCAGGATATCATTAAACGCAAGTGTCAATGAGGCCATGTCATTTTTCAAGAAGGTTTTCTTGATCGCGATATCGATACCGTAATAGGGTTCCACATATCCCTGCGATGAACTCTGCGCCTGCATACCCGGAGGGCCCATCTGTCCTTGGCCTTGGCTGACTGGCATATTGGTTTTGCCTTGGTAATCTCCTGATAGTTGAATCACCCATTTCTTCGGCAACATGAAATTGTTGTTCACCTTTCCAAAAGCCGTCCACATGCCATCTGCCACCGCACCCGAGCTTTCGATGTTGCTCACGTTGATTTTGGAATTGTACACGTTGAAGTTGGCCGTGAAATCCCACCAATTCTGGAACTTGTTGGTATAGGTAAATTCCGCTCCGTAGTTGATGCTTGAGTTCGCATTCACGAAGGTGTTAATCAAATCCAACTTTCCGCTGATCGGGTTGATTTCTTGGCTGTAGTAACGCGTAATTAGGTTGTCGGTGTACTTGTAGTAACCCGAGAACAAGAAGGTCGCAGAGCCCTTTGATTTACTATAGGAAAGCTCGCCCGAAGTTGTGAATTCAGGAACCAAATTCGCATTACCACGTGTGATATTTAAGCTATCACTGTAATCCACAAAGGGAATCAATTGAAAGAAATTGGGGCGATTCACGCGGCGCGTCACGCTTAATTGCAATTGATCCGTTTTCGATAAATCCTTTTTCAAGAAGATCGAAGGGAAAAGACTCAATGGGTACTTGTTGCTGAATTTTTGCTGGGTGGTCAACAATTCGCCTGCATAATCAGAACTCTCGCCACGCAAACCAATTTTGTAAGAGAATGCCGTCGTTTTTCCCGAAATCGAGAAATAGGCCGCATACACATTGTTTGTGCTGGTGTAATTGATCGATGCCGATGGAATTGGTTTGTAAATATCCGAACCTACCGCTTTTAGGGTGTTGTCGTTTTTATTGGCCAATTCATTAATCTGCGCACGAAGACCCATTTCAATCGTTCCTTCGTTTTTGATCGGCTTCACATAATCCGTTTGAATAGTAATGAACTTGTTGTTTCCATCACCCGCATTCTTTTGAATTTGCGTACCCGTAACCACGTTGTTATTCAGGTAGTTTGTTGTAATCAAGGACTCATTTTTATTCGTCCCGCCAAAGAAGTTCATGTCCATCGTCAGCTCCTCGCCGGCTTTCGGATAGGTATGTTTAAAGCCTAACTGGAAACCTTGTGGGTGGAATTCCCGCAAACTTTCGGTATAACGATTACTAAATGATTTTACGCCGTTCACTACGCTACTTATGTCCAAGGTTTCGATGGGCTTGAATTGTCCACCACCCCCAAAGAAGGCTCCCATCGTAATCGTTGAACGATTCGTTACCGCGTAATCGGCCGAGAAACGAGGGAACATCATAAAGCCCTTTGTCTTGTTATCCGAATTTTGGTAGATCGAAGAGGTATTGCCTCCGATCGTCGCTTGGCGATCGCTATACCCATTTGATTCGTTTCGCTCGATGTTGTTCACGAAGGTTCCAGTCAGGTTCCATTTGTTTTGTTGGAAACTAAAATTCCCCATTAAGTTCACACCTCCCCGACGGTTTGCGCCGGCATTCACCATTCCATTGTACCCATTCTTTTTATTCTTCTTCAAGACTATGTTAATGATACCCGCTACGCTACCGGATGCATCGTATTTTGCGGATGGGTTGGTAATGACCTCGACCTTGTCGATGATGTCGGCAGGGATTTGATCCATCGTTAAGCTGGTCGGCCGACCGTCTATAAAGAGCGTCGGATTCGCATTACGCACTTTCACGTTGCCGTCGATGTCCACTTGAACAGATGGGATGTTGCGCATCACGTCGATGGCCGTACCACCCGTTGTCACGAGATTTTGACTCACGTTGAAGGATTTTTTATCGATGTCCATTTCGACCAAAGCTTTGGTTCCTGTCACGACAACGGCATCTAATTCTTTGGAATCATTTGCGAGTTTGATATTTCCCAAATCTTTCTCAAATGCGGCTAACATTTTTGCCATCATTTCGGGATCGGGCGCTTGGCCAGGTTTCATACCGCCCATTGGAGGCATCGCGAAAGCTACCGGAGCTTCGTAGGAGGCAAAGCCCACGAAACTGATTTTGATTTTCAACTTGACGTTGATTGGAATTTCTTTGAAATTAAAGTCGCCATTCAATTCGGCTTGTTGGGCCTTTACCAAAATGTCTTTTGGTTTCTTGGTCGCGGGATCAATCGTCGTTTTCAGTAAAACCACGGAGGCAAACTCGACAGGCTTACCATCTTCGTCCACGACTTTACCGTAGACATGCCCACGATTCATGTCGGGCATCTTAGCACCAGCCGGAGCGCCGGGAACCTGTGCGAATGCGAAAAATGCGCTAATCGAAACAAGTGTAGTCAGAATGAATTTTTTCATTAGGCGGATTGAATTTATTGTATCGCAAAGATACATTGCTTAGTTTTTAGTCGTTTAATTTTTCTGCTCAAGGGTAGAATGTATAGATGAAAGGGGGGAATGTTGAGTTTAGAAGTCAGTGGGCAGTGGGCAGTAGTCAGTGGGCAGTAGTCAGTGCACCTTATTTATTTGTTTTGTTCTTTTAGCTCAATCTTTATTTTTGAACTTTTCACTTTCCATTTACTTGAATAAAATATACCGACCATAAATTACTGCCCACTGCCCACTGACTACTGCCTACTGATTACTGCTTACAATCCCCCTCCCCACCACAAACAAAATCATATTCGCCAGCGCTGCGCATCCGAAGATGATGATTGCCATCGTGAATGGGGTGCCGTCAAAAAGTAGTCCCACCAAGACCGAACAAACCGCACCCCAAGCCATTTGAATGGATCCGAGCATGGCAGATGCCGTACCTGCTCCGCGGTGAAAGGGACGCAAAGCCAAGGTCGCCACATTCGGGAAGTTAAAACCCTGGCATGCCATGATGAGGAACAACAAGAAGATGTTCAGTTCCATGGTCAGCATATTCATTTTGGCCAAAATGGACAACAATAAACCCAATATAAGCTGGGTCGGCAATGTCACGCGCAACACTTGTAAGCTGCTGTACTTCTTTAAAACAACGCTATTTACCTGACTCGCGGAAATAATACCCGACGCCACGATGGCAAACAATAAACCAAATTTCGATTCGCTCACCTTGTAATAAGTCAAGAAAGTCAGCGGCGCGCCTCCCACATAGGTGAAGATACTTCCCGCCCCAATCGCCCCCGTGAAGGCAAAAATCAAATACTCTTTTTCCTTGAATAAATCCCGGTAGGCTTTGGCAATGGTCATGACCTTAAACGGCCCACGTTTTTCATGATTGATTTTTTCGGGCAACCACGATTTAATCAGAAATATGATAAGCAACAAGATGCCCGCTAATACTAAGAAGATGGCTTTCCAGCCAGTTAAGGTCAACAATAAACTTCCTAATGAGGGGGCCAAGATAGGAGAAACACCTAAAATCAAAATCATCAGGGACATCACCTTGGGACGTTCCTTTTCCTCAAAGGTTTCGCGAATCACGGCGTTTGGCGCCACCATTCCCACACTTCCACCCAAGGCTTGAAATAAACGAAATACGACTAATGCTTCAACCGATGTTGAGAAGGCACAGGCAATCGAGCTCAATACATACAGCGATAATCCGATGTATAATACGTTCTTACGTCCGAAGTGATCCAATAAAGGTCCGCTGATTAATTGACCCAGGCAGATTCCAAAAAAGAAACTGGATAAGGTATAGCCCATTTCTTCCTGGGAACACTGCAAAGCCGCAGCGATATTCTTGAAAGCGGGTAAATACATGTCGATCGACAAAGGTCCAATCGCAGATAATACACCAAGTACCAAGATGATTTTGGTACGGTTTATGGGTTGAGTCATGTAGAGCAGGTTAACAGCCCGCAAAATTACCACCATTTACTGGGGATTAAAAATAAGGGTTCAGATTAAGGGATAAACCTAAACTTATCTCGAAATTTTTCAATTTCGTCTCTAAATAGTTGTAAATCAGGATATTCATTTGTTCTTTCATTCTGTTATTGCAATAACCTATTTAAACACATGAAACGTATCCTCTCATTGAGCCTCTTGGGGCTTATTGTATTATTGGCTTTTGGCGCCGCCAAACCCCATTTACCCCATCATTTTTTCCCCTTAGACTCCCTTAAATTACCTGCCGGAGTTGACCCCAATGACGAAAATTGGAAGGGCATCGACCTGGCTCCAAAAGACCCAGTGCAGCCTTTAACAGTTGAGGAAGAAGCCAAGCGTTTTCAATTACCTCCGGGCTATAAAATTCAACCCGTTTTAACGGAACCCGCTATCGAACAACCTGCCGAAATCGTCTTCGACGGCAATGGTCGGATGTATGTGCTCGAGTTGCGATCGTATATGTTGGACGCCGACTCGAAAAACGAACTCGAACCCATCAGCCGCATCTCCCGCTGGGAGGATAAAAATAACGATGGGGTGTATGAGACGGGGACGACCTTTGTCGACAAGTTGATCTTCCCCCGTTTCGTCTTGCCTTATGGGAAAGACGCGGTTTTGACCATGGAATCGGATGCGGATAATATCTACAAGTACACAGATACCAACGGGGATGGCAAGGCCGATAAAAAGGAATTGTTTACGACCAAATATGGCCGTTCGGGGAATGTGGAGCACCAACAAGCCTTCTTGTTTTACGGCATGGACAACTGGCTTTACAGTACGGTGAACGCCTTCCGTATTCGCGAAACACCGAATGGAATTATCCGTGAAAAGACAGGCGCGAACCGTGCACAATGGGGAATCACACAGGATGACAATGGAAAATTATGGTTTCAAGGTGGTGCCTCTGGTGTGCCATCCTATTTTCAGTTCCCGATTCAATACGGAAATTTTGAGGTACCGAATGAATTAGCCAAAGGCTTTGAGGTGCCCTGGGGTGCGGCCGTGAAAGTTGCCGACATGCAAGGGGGTATGGATGAAATTCGTCAGCCCGATGGTTCGCTAAATCGCGTAACGGGCTCCGCCGGAAATGATATTTACCGGGGCGATCGTTTGCCTGCTTCGTTGCGGGGCCAACTCTTTTACGGGGAACCCGTGGCACGTATCGTTCGACAAATCAACCCTGAAGTGAAGGAAGGTTTGACGACCTTACATAATGTTTTCCAGGAGCAAAAATCCGAATTCTTAAAATCGACCGACCCGCTTTTCAGACCGGTGGATATGGCGACCGCTCCCGACGGGTCGATGTACATCGTGGACATGTACCACGGCATCATCCAAGAAGGGCAATGGACGCCTAAAGGCTCTTACCTGCGGACTAAAATTGATCAATACCGCTTGGATAAAGTGGTAGGTCTCGGTCGTATCTGGCGAATTACCTACGATGGCATGGAACGGGATAAGAAGCAAGCGAAGATGTATGAGGAGAAATCTGCGACACTCGTGGCTTACTTGAATCACCCGAATGGCTGGTGGCAGGATATGGCCCAACAAGTTTTGGTGTTACGCAAAGATAAATCCGTGGTTCCGGCTTTGACACAAATGGCCTTAAAGGGCTCCACGGTGAATGGACGAATTCATGCGCTTTGGACCTTGGAAGGTTTGGGGGCCTTGAAGGCACAAACGGTTCAAAGTTTATTGGCTGACGCAAACCCTCGTTTGCGCATTCAAGCCTTGAAGGCATCTGAAACCTTGTACAAGGCAGGGGATAAATCTTTCGCGGCAAGCTACCAGAAAGCGATGGTGGACGCCGACCCCGAGGTAGCTATGCAGGCCATTTTCTCGGCTAAATTTTTAAAGATGCCAGATTTAGAAACGCATGTAAAAGCGAGTTTGGTGAAGCATCCAAGTGGTGGTGTAAAGCTCGTGGGTGAGCAAACCATTACACCACCGAAACCGAGAACGAATGGACCGTTTAATGCGACGGAATTGAGCAAGGATCAAAAGGAAATCTTGGCGCGTGGCGAACTTGTTTTTGCCGAGTTGTGCTCGCAATGTCATGGAAATGATGGCATGGGGAAATCGATGGGAAATAATAAATTACTAGCACCTGCATTGGCGGGAAGTTTCCGCATTCAGTCGCATCCGGAATATGCTGTGCGTGTTTTGTTGCACGGCTTGGATGGAACAGTTGATGGAAAGAATTATGCCGGAGGGATGATGCAAGCGATGAAGGAGCAATCTGATCAATGGATTTCAGATGTCGTGTCGTATATCCGAAATGGTTTGTCGAATGATGCGTCATTCGTGACCCCTCAGCAAGTTGCTGCGATTCGCGCGAAGACCGCGAAGCAAGCGGGGATGTATAAATTCGATGCCTTGATGAAAGTGGTTCCGCAGGAATTCCCGGCAGATGCAGCATGGAAATTTAGTGCAAGCAATACGGTCTCGACGCGTGTCGGCGGAAACGCATCCCCACGCAGCGCGACGAATTATGAGGGCTGGTCGACCGGCATCACGCAGGCAAAAGATATGTGGT
>Ga0228702_1001012_pt1 | contig 19312 bp, 17 predicted proteins | sample McNCre217_Aug_MG_2_FD_178018 | JGI IMG/M metagenome (GOLD analysis project Ga0228702, IMG submission 178018) | Freshwater microbial communities from McNutts Creek, Athens, Georgia, United States - 20-17_Aug_MG | ecosystem: Environmental > Aquatic > Freshwater > Creek | place: USA: Georgia... | reverse complement strand
GCACTTCGTGGACGTGGTCTGGATTGGCCTGTTCCTGATCATCTACGTTCTGAAATAAGCGATTCGGAGTAACAAAAAAATGGCATTCCTCAACCGCAAGAGCATGTTTGCTCGCCGCAAGCCAATGGCAGCAGCCGTTGTCATCGCAGCCGGTCTGCTTATCACCGGTGGCGGCTACGCAGCCGCTAGCGGTGCAATCAAGAGCACCCAGTCGGCAACCGTCGCGTCGGCCGCACAGATCGACGAAGGCCACAAGCTCTTCCTCGCCAACTGTGCCTCCTGCCACGGAAAGAACGCCGAGGGCTCCAAGAACGGCCCGACCCTAATCGGTGTCGGTGCCGCAGCAGTTGACTTCCAGGTCTCCTCCGGCCGCATGCCTGCACAGGCTTCCGGCCCACAGATCGCGGCCAAGGACCCATCCGAGTTCACCGACTCGCAGATCGCGGCACTGGCAGCCTACGTTGCCACCCTGGGCCCTGGCCCATCGGTGCCAAGCGATGCAGCAGTCGCAGCCGACGGTAACGCTACCCGCGGTGGCGAGCTGTTCCGCACCAACTGTGCAATGTGCCACAACGCCGCCGGTGCCGGTGGCGCGCTTACCCAGGGTAAGTACGCCCCAGCCCTCACCCAGACTCCTGCCAAGGAGATCTACGAGGCAATGGCAACCGGCCCACAGAACATGCCGGTATTCAACGATGCCAACTTGACCCCTAAGGACAAGAAAGACATCATCACCTACCTGGTTTACCTCCAGAACCACCCATCGCCTGCTGGCCTTGACCTGGAGAACCTGGGACCAGTGGCAGAGGGCCTGTTTATCTGGATTTTCGTACTTGGCGGAATCATCGCTATCACAGTTTGGTTAGGTGCCAAGAGCAACTAGCTCTTTCGGCGCAAGACTTAGCAACTAAAAGGGAGCAAGACAATTGGCTAACAAGCAAGAGTCGCACGAGAACGAGCACGAATACAGTGCCGGTCTCGCCGTGGTTCCGGCCGATAAGATCGCGGATCCAGGCCTAGAGCCACACCGCGTTCGAATGACGGACAAGAGCAAGAAGCACGAGAAGGCAGCAGCCCGCCAGGTCGCAACCTGGTTCCTCGTGAGCATCGTTGGCAGCGTCGCCGCCATCGTGTTCTACTTCATGTTCCCGCTCAGCGAGGACCTCAACACCGTTCGAAACAATACCTTCTTCGTTGGTGCGAGCATCGCCCTGGGCATGCTTGCCATCGGTTTCGGTGCGGTTCACTGGGCCAAGACCCTCATGCCAGATGCCGAGGTCGCCGAGGCACGCCACCAGACTCGCGGAAGCGAAGAGGTTCGTGCCCGTGCCGTCGAAATCGTCAACCTTGCCAACTCGGAGTCCGGTTTCAGCCGTCGCAAGCTGATCCGCCGCAGCCTTTACGGCGCCCTGGCTCTGTTCCCACTGCCAGGCCTGGTTCTGTTCAAGGACATGACCACCAACGCAAACCCAACCGAGACCCTGCGCCACACCATGTGGACCGCAGGTACCCGTTTGACCACCGACCCAACCGGCACCCCAATCAAGGCTGCCGACCTGACCCTGGGCTCGGTCTTCCACGTAATCCCAGAAGGCCTCAACACCCGCGAGGACAAGCTGGAGCAGAAGGCGAAAGCGGCTGTTCTCCTAGTTCGCCTGGACCCAGCCGACGTAAAGAGCCAGAAGGAACTCGACTGGGGCTACAACGGCATCGTTGCCTACAGCAAGATCTGTACTCACGTTGGTTGCCCAGTGGCACTGTACGAGCAGCACACCCACCACCTGCTGTGCCCTTGCCACCAGTCGACCTTCGACATCACCAACGACTGTGAGGTCATCTTTGGCCCAGCAAGCCACGCGCTGCCACAGCTGCCAATCACCGTCGACGCCGAGGGCTACCTGGTCGCTAAGAGCGACTTCCACGAGCCTGTTGGCCCTAGCTTCTGGGAGCGCTAAGAATGAGCAACGCTACTACTGCTAAGCCTGCAACCGCCAAGAAGGGCGGCTTCCTAGCCGGTACTGCCAACTATCTCGACGAGCGCGTCGGCGTAGCTGGAATCCTAAAGGAATTCGGTCGCAAGATCTTCCCAGACCACTGGTCCTTCATGCTCGGTGAAGTTGCACTGTACTCGTTCCTGGTGCTTCTGCTCTCGGGTATGTTCCTGACCTTCTTCTTCCAGCCTTCCCAGGTACCTGTAATCTACGATGGCGTCTATGGTCCCCTGAAGGGCGCCGAGATGTCGATCGCCTATAAGTCGGCTCTGGACATCTCGTTCGAGGTTCGCGGCGGTCTGCTGATGCGCGAGCTGCATCACTGGGCAGCGCTGCTATTCGTTGCCGCCGCCGGCCTGCACATGATGCGCGTGTTCTTCACCGGTGCGTTCCGCAAGCCGCGCGAGATCAACTGGGTGGTCGGCTTCATGCTGTTCGTCCTTTCGATGGCCGGCGGATTCACCGGCTACTCGCTGCCAGACGACCTGCTTTCGGGCAACGGTCTTCGCATTATCGACGGCATGATCAAGGGTGTACCGGTAATCGGTGCCTACGTTTCGTCCATGCTCTTCGGTGGCGAGTTCCCTGGAAACCAGATCATCTCGCGCCTCTACGGTCTGCACATTCTGCTGATCCCAGCCCTGATCCTGGTATTCATCGCAATCCACCTATTCATGGTTGTTATCCACAAGCACGCGCACTTCTCGGGTCCGGGACGCCGCGACGACAACGTCGTTGGCTACCCGCTGATGCCGGTTTACGTCGGCAAGGCCGGTGGATTCTTCTTCCTGGTCTTCGGTGTGCTCATGCTTGTCGCGGCTACCGTATCCATCAACCCAATCTGGCTGTACGGTTCCTACGACCCATCGCCAGTTTCTGCCGGTACCCAGCCTGACTGGTACATCGGTTGGGCCGACGGTGCCCTGCGTCTGGCCCCTACCCACCTTGAGGTAGTCACTGGTCCTTACACCTGGTCCTGGAACATCCTGCTGCCAATCCTGGTTCTGCTGGTCTTCATGGCACTAGCTGTGGCTTACCCGTTCTTCGAGGCCTGGGTTACCGGAGACAAGCGCGAACACCACGTACTGGACCGTCCACGAAACGCGCCAACTCGCACCGGAATTGGCGCTGCGGGAATGACCTTCTACGCCGTGCTTTGGGCGGGCGCATCTACCGACCTCATCGCTACCCACTTCCACCTGAGCCTGAACAACGTGCTCACCACTCTGCAGATATCGCTTATCGTGCTTCCGATCGTGGCCTTCCTGATCACGAAGCGCGTCTGCCTGAGCCTGCAGCGTAAGGACCGCGAGATCGTTCTTCACGGTCACGAGAGCGGCCGCATCGTGCGCCTGCCGCACGGCGAGTACGTCGAGGTTCACACCCCGGCAGACGAGCACGAGCTGTTCAAGTTGGTCGACTTCGTTGACTACCAGCCGACCATCGCTCGTCCAAACGCTCAGGGCAAGATCACCATGGCTGCACGTGCGCGTGCTACCTGGAGCCGCTTCTACTTCGAGGACCGAGTTGCACCGGTCACCGCGGGCGAGCTGGCCGAGGCCCACGCTCACCACGGACACCACGAGGTCGAGGAAAAACCTGCTGCTAAGAAGAGCACTAAGAAGCTCGACAAGTAGCTAAAACTAATGGGTGTGGCCGGGAGAAATCCCGGCCACAGCCATTTAACGCCTACTCGACAAATTGCCGTTTCGAGAAAGGCTATTGGAGCGTCGACCGTCACCGGGTAACGCGCAACAAACCGTGCATGCTGCTGTGGAAATCGCAGGTGAGTCTGTAGGTACCGGCAGCGCTTGGTGCGGTGACAGTCGACACTCCCCCGGCCTTGACCAGAACATCTACCCTGGTTCCGACTATTTTTAGGGTGTGGTCAGCGCTATCTAGGTTCTTGACTAGAAACCGGGAATCCCGTTTCACCGTTAGGGATCCAAAGGCAAAACCCTTGATGGTTAGGGTTGGCATGGCTATTGTTTGATTCGAGCTCGGGGTCAAGGCGTCAGCCCGAACTGCAACCGTGGAGACAAATACAAGTGCCGCGGCCAGGGCTACGCTCGGCAGCATTTGCCTTTTCATGGCGAACCTTCTAATAGGCCTGCAAGCGATAGCGGGCCTCGTAGCCTCGACGATACGCCTCTTTTCGGCCATGTCAAGCGTCGGGTGACTCGTAGGCGCTGTTTCTCTCTTGCGGGCCGCCAGAGGCGCCCTGCGGCCCGTTCGCGACCACATCTCGTTCTATGCCCAACCAAACCGCGGCACGACCCAGCCAACCAAGTTTGACCTGGTGAATGACCTCGTACTGGCGTACATACTCTCCGAAATTGCTGCGTAGCAGCCCTGCGTTGGGCCTTCGGGCATTGCGTCTAGCACGGAGAGGTTGCGCCCTTTGCTCCCCCACTAGCCCGTATGGGTCAAGAGCACCGCAGCCCGCACACTGCTGCTCGTGGCCACAGGATAGACACTGGCCCCCGCGCACGGCCTCCACTTGTCCCCGCAAACGGCTGATCCGGATGTATGCGCCGATTAGTAGGATGGTCGCGTAAAAAGTAAAGGCCAGGCGCGAAAGAAAGATTGCCTCGAAGTCGTGCCATAGATTCATTAGATTGCCCATACCCGAAAGGCTAGGGTGGACCACCAACATTTATTGGCTCCTGGAGCCGCGCCAGAATATCGTCGCTTAAAGCGAATGGCCCGTCCGAAGACGGGCCATTCGAAGTTGGTGCAGCTTAGTGAGCGAAGCGTCCACGGCTGAACTCGAATACCAGACCGATGAGCGCTACCAGCGCCAGCGGAACGGACACGAAGGTGAGCCACCAACCGATCGCCATCGATGCAAAGACGATCGAGGCAAAGAAACCGATTGCGAGCGGCCACCAGGACCATGGAGCGAAGAAACCGACCTCGGCGTCTCCGTCCTCGATGTTGGCGTCCTCGAGGTCCTCAGGCAGCGAACCGGTGTGCTTGGCAGTTTTGGCGATGTAGAAGTAAATGAAACCAGCCAACGCTGCAAGCATCGCAATAGCGGCAGTACCAATAGGTTCCATGCCCTTTGCCATCGACATACTCGACCAAACGCCGTATGCAATCGCATCGACCAAGTAGAAAATGGTCAAGAAAAGCATCAACTTTGCATTAGTCTTCATGGTTTTTAGCCTTTCTTAGCCTCGGCCTTGGCCTCCGGAGCAGCAAACTCCGGGTGGTTCAGGTCGAATGCTGGGGACTCCGAGCGAACGCGAGGAATCGAGGTGAAGTTGTGACGTGGGAATGGCGATGCGGTTGCCCACTCCAGCGAGCGGCCGTAGCCCCATGGGTCGTTCACGGTTACCTTCTGGCCACGCTTTGCGGTGATGTAGACGTTCCAGAAGAACGGAATCATCGACAGCGCCAGGATCGCGGAACCGATGGTCGAGATCATGTTGAGGTTACCGAAACCATCGCTGGCCAGGTACGAGTAGTAACGACGTGGCATACCCATCACACCCAGCCAGTGCTGGACAAGGAAGGTGGTGTGGAAGCCAACGAAAAGCAGCCAGAACTGAATCTTGCCGAGCTTCTCGTTGAGCATCTTGCCGGTCATCTTTGGGTACCAGAAGAAAATACCCGCGAACATCGCGAACACGACGGTACCGAAGATTACGTAGTGGAAGTGGGCAACCACGAAGTAGCTGTCGCTCAGGTGGTAGTCAAGCGCAGGCGAAGCCAGGATGACACCGGTCAGACCACCGAAGATGAAGGTGGTGAGGAAGCCCAGTGCGAACAGCATCGGAGTTTCGAAGGTGATGGAACCGCGCCACAGGGTACCGATCCAGTTGAACACCTTCACACCGGTCGGAACCGCGATGAGCATGGTGGTCAGTGCGAAGAATGGCAGCAGGACGTCGCCGGTTACGTACATGTGGTGCGCCCACACGGTCATCGACAGCGCAGCGATGGCGATGGTTGCGTAGACCAGAGTCTTGTAACCAAAGATCGGCTTGCGGCTGAAGACCGGGAAGATCTCCGAGATGATTCCGAAGAATGGCAGCGCCAGAATGTATACCTCTGGGTGACCGAAGAACCAGAACAGGTGCTCCCAGAGCATGGGCCCACCGTTAGCTGGGTCGAATAGGTGCGCACCGAAGCGACGGTCTGCACCCATTGCGAACAGCGCGGCTGCGAGCGGAGGGAAGCACATGATCACGAGGATCGAGGTGACCAGGGTGTTCCAGACGAAGATCGGCAGGCGGAACATGGTCATACCAGGCGCACGCATGGTGAGGATGGTGGTGATGAAGTTGACACCACCCATGATGGTTCCGAAACCACCGAGTGCCAGACCGAAGACCCAGAGGTCTCCACCGATGCCCGGAGTGTAGGTGGTGTTAGCCAGTGGCTGGTAGGCAAACCAACCGAAGCCGGCGGCGCCCTGAGGGGTGAAGTAGCCGGCAACTGCCACGAACGAACCGAAGAAGTAGAACCAGTAAGCGATGGCGTTCAGACGTGGGAATGCCACATCCGGTGCACCAATCTGCACTGGCATCAAAATGTTTGCGAAAGCGGCGAACAGCGGGGTAGCAAACATCAGCAGCATGATGGTGCCGTGCATGGTGAACAGCTGGTTGTACTGCTCGTGGGTAGCCACGACCGAGAGACCAGGCAGCGCAAGCTGGGCACGGATGATGAGCGCCATGATTCCACCGATGATGAAATAGGCGAACGAGGTGATCAGGTAAAGGTAACCGATCTTCTTGTGGTCGGTGGTGGTTAGCCAGTCAACCAGGATACGTCCCTTGGACTTACGCTTCGAACCTACCGAAGAGGCGGTTGCAGTTGCAGTTGCGGTTGCGGTTGCCATTGTCAGATTCCTTAGTTGTTGATAGCGCCGTTGCCAGGCAGGGTCTGCATACGGTTGAGGTCGTAGCCCAGCTGGCCGTTGTTTCCGGCTGCCTTAAGAGCTGCGATGTGGGCGTCGTAAGCTGCCTTGTCTACAACCTTGAGGTTGAAGAGCATGGCGCTGTGGAACTCTCCACAAAGCTCGGCACACTTACCCATGAAGGTGCCGGCCTCGGTCGGAGTGAAGTAAATGCGGTTCACGCGGCCAGGGAACATGTCCTTCTTGTATAGGAAGTCCACAACCCAGAACGAGTGGATTACGTCGCGGGAGGTCAGGTCTACCTCTACCGGTACGTCCTTCTCGAGGTAAAGAGTAGGCAGGGTCGCCTCGGTCTTAGCCGCGGCGCCGTCCTGGTACTGGATACCCGAGTCGTAGGTGTTCTCGTTGGTGTAGTTGAAGTCCCACGACCACTGCTTGCCAATGACCTGGACCACGCGGGTCGCGTGGTTTGGCTGCTCGATGGCAGTCATGGTCTTAGCGGTGAAGGCGAAGAAGCCCACTGTGATGATGAAAGGCACCACGGTGAACAGGGTCTCGATCGGCATGTTGTAGCGCAGCTGAACCGGCAGGCCGGTCTCGCCCTTGCGACGACGGTAGACGATCAGCGCCCAGGCCATGAGGCCCCAGGCGATGACGCCCACGATGAGCAGCACAATCCACGAAGTGACCCAGAGGCCAACAATCGACGAAGTGTGGTTGGTAACGTGGCCAGAGCCAGGCAGGTAACCCTGCAGCTCCTGCTGGGAACAACCGGTGAGCAAAAGAGTTGAAGCAGCGGCGACTAGGCCTGCCCACTTCAGTTGGCGCTTAGGAAGCACAATCAACCCTTCAGAAAACGAATTCTTACACCCCTATCCTATTCCCAGCCCGTTGGGGGAAACTGCCGAAACGGTCCAAATGACCCGGAAAAAATCGCTCGAATCGACCTTAAAAGTTGTTAGCCCCACCTAACAAGCCGGTGGGGCTAACAACGAGAGGTTTTTGTCCTAGTTGAAGGAGTTTCCGCAGGCACAGCTGCCGGTTGCATTCGGGTTGTCGATGGTGAAGCCCTGGCGCATGATGGTGTCCTCGAAGTCCACGGTGGCGCCGGTTAGGTACAGGGCCGAAGATGGGTCCAGGATGACCTCGACGCCGTCGTAGTTGACGATCAGGTCGTTCTCGTCGCTGTTTTCATCCAGCCACATGTCGTACTGAAGTCCGGCGCAGCCGCCGGCCTTAACCTCCATGCGCAGACGCAGGTTTGGGTTCGCCTCAGCCTCAACGGCCTTGCGAAGCTTCTCCTGGGCGGCAGGGGTAACTTTGACGCCGTGCGCCGGGGTGGTCTCGATGGTCTCGGTCATTTCTCACTCCTAATGAGTTGGCAGGCGAAATCTCGAATTGAACGAGGTTCTGCACAAATTGTAAATCAGTTTCGGCGCGAATTGCTTCCCACTAGCAGCAGAGATTCCGCTATCATCGCCTGTTTCAGCGATGCCAGGTGAACCGATTCGTTCGGGCTGTGTGCCCGGGAATCCGGGTCTTCCACCCCGGTCACCAGAATCTGCGCCTGTGGGTATAGCTCCAGCAGGTCGGCGATGAAGGGGATGGAGCCACCGATTCCCAAATCCACCGAATCATTGCCGAATGCGGTGCTCAGTGCGGAGCCCATCAGCGCCTTGGCCCAACCACCGGCACCTAGCTGGAATGGTCTTCCCGCCTCGAAGGCACCGAATTCGAGTTTCGCACCGAACGGCACACTGGCGCTGACGTGGGCACGCAGCAGGGCGAGCGCCTCCTCGGGGTCCTGGCCCGGAGCGATTCTGAGAGAGATTTTGGCCTTTGCCGTCGGCTGCATTGTGTTGCTTGAGAGCGCGACGCTCGGGGCATCGATGCCGATCACGGTGATGGCCGGCTTGGTCCAATTGCGGTCCAGCAAAGACCCCTCACCGATAAATGAGACGCCATCCAGCAGCCCGCTGTCGGCTCGCATGCTCTCTTCGGTCACCGGAAGTTCTGCGGCCTTGCCCTGAACCAGCCCGGGCACAGCGACATTGCCCTTTTCGTCGTGGAGGGCGGCCAGGACCCTAATTAGGGCGGTCATGGCATCTGGAACCACTCCCCCAAACATGCCGCTGTGAACCGCGTGGTCTAGGGTCCTAATCTCGATCTCCTGCGCCACCAGGCCGCGAAGGGTCGTGGTGATCCCCGGTACCTCGGTGGTGAAGTTTGCGCTGTCCGCGACCACAATCACGTCGGCGGCCAGGTCGTTTGCGTTTTCCTCGAGGAAATTACGGAACGAGGGGCTTCCGGCCTCTTCCTCGCCCTCGATGAAGCAGGTGATTCCAAGATCGAAGTCGTCACCCGCGATTTCCTGCAGAGTCTTGATGGCGGTCAGGTGCGCCACTATGCCGGCCTTGTCGTCGGCGGCGCCTCGGCCGTAGAGTCTGCCAGCGACGACAGTTGGCTGGAATTCCGGGGTTTTCCAGATGGTGGCATCGCCGGGAGGCTGCACATCGTGGTGTGCGTAAAGCAGAATCTGAGGCGCGCCGTTTTTGGCCGCGCGTCTAGCTACCACGGCGGGTGCACCGAGGTGGCCGCCATGCTCGGCCGAGACCTTGGCGTTACGAATTTCAACAAATTCGAAGATGCCGGTCTCGCTCAGCAGCTGGGCAACTTTTTCCGCGCTGGCCTGAAGGTTTGCGGGGTCGAACGCGTCCCAGGCAATGCCGGGAATCCGAACCAGCTCACCCAGCGTGGCGAGCGCGCCAGGAAACGCCGCGGTCACGGCCTCGGTGACTTGTAAAACTTGCTCTTGGCTAAAGGGGCTGCTGGCAGACATACGGGTAATCTTATTTCGAACCGCAGACCACCCCTAGCGTTGAGGAAATCAATGTCCGACCAGACTCCAGAGTCAGCTGCAACCGAGAAAACTGCCGGAAAGGGCAAGGCCACTCCGTCGCGCAAGCAGGCACAGGCCGCCAACCTCAGGCCGCTAGTGGGCGACCGCAGCCCGGAGGCAAAGCAGGCGGCAAAGGAGAAGGCGAAGGTGGAGCGCGCCAAGATGCGTGCGGGCCAGCTAGCCGGTGATGACCGCTACCTTCCAGTTCGCGAACGCGGGCCACAGAAGCGATTCGTCCGCGACCTAATCGACTCGCGCTACACCGTGGGCGAATTCCTGGTTCCGGCCATGATCATGGTCCTTCTGCTATCGTTCATGGACTCAAACCAGGCCTCCACCTTCAATAAGGTGCTCAGCTGGGCATCCATCGCCATCATGGCCGCGATCGTCATCGACAGTCTGTTCATCGCCCGCAAGATCAAGAAGGCTGCCGGCGAGAAGTTCGGTGCCGACAAGCTGGAGGGCGGCCTGGCCTTCTACGGAATCGTCCGCGCCACTCAGCTGCGCGTGATGCGCCTGCCAAAGCCTTCGGTTGGCCCGTTCCTCAAAAAGAAGTAGAAGTAAAAGTAACAAGCTAGTTAAGGCCCCGCATCCGATAGGTTGCGGGGCCTTAGTCTTGGAACACCCTAAGAAATGAGGAAAAATGCGCTACCGCTACCTAGGAAATTCCGGCTTCAAAGTTAGCGAGATCACCTACGGTAACTGGCTAACCCACGCCTCTCAGGTGGATGACAGCGCGGCTATCGCGACCGTTCACGCAGCCCTCGATGGCGGCATCACCTCGTTCGATACCGCGGATGTCTACGCCAATCAGGCCGCGGAGGTCGTCCTCGGAAAAGCGCTTGCCGGGCAACGCCGCGAGGGACTCGAAATCTTCACCAAGACCTACTGGCCGGTAGCCGAATCCGGCCCGAATGACACGGGCCTCTCGCGCAAGCACATCATGGACAGCGTCAATGGCTCGCTTCGCCGCCTGCAGATCGACTACATCGACCTGTACCAGGCACACCGTTTCGACTACGAGACTCCGCTCGAAGAGACCATGCAGGCGTTCGCCGACATAGTTCGGCAGGGCAAGGCCCTTTACATCGGCGCCTCCGAATGGAACGCCGAGCAGCTGGCGGCCGGCCACGCTCTGGCAAAGCAGATGGGGTTCCAGTTCATATCGAATCAGCCGCAGTATTCCATGCTTTGGCGTGTGATCGAGGCCGAGGTGATTCCCACCTCCCAGCAGCTCGGGATTTCCCAGATCGTCTGGAGTCCGATGGCTCAGGGTGTTTTGACCGGCAAGTACCTACCGGGCAAGCCGCTGCCGGCGGACTCCCGAGCCGCCAACGATAAGTCGAACATGTTCATGAACGACCTACTCAAGGACGACCTCCTGACCGCGGTGCAGGACCTGGCACCAATCGCCGCAGAGCTGGGCCTGACCATGGCCCAGCTGGCGCTGGCCTGGACCCTGCAGAACCCGAATGTCGCCAGCGCGATTGTCGGTGCCAGCCGTCCGGAGCAGATTTCCAGCAACCTCGGTGCGGTGGGAGTGGTGCTCCCCGGTGAAGTCATGGACAAGATCGACGCGCTATTTAAGCCATTCGCCAAGAACGACCCCGCCCTCACCGAAAGCCCGGAGGGACGGCTCTGCTAACTGCGCAGATGCGATAGAAAATTCGTTGGCCGCCACACCTACAAGCTGTGGCGGCCAACTTTCTGTTTATAGCCTGCTTTTAGCTACCGGACTAGGCCTTGATCCCCCGGTTAACGCGCCTGGCCCAGAGCGGGCCCTCGAAAATGAATCCGCTATAGCCCTGAACTAGGGTCGCGCCGTTTTCCAGACGCTCGGTAGCCTCGGCGGCGGTCTCGATTCCACCGACCGAGACAATAGCGAGCTTGCCAGCTAGGTGCCCAGACAGCAGTCGAAGCACCGCCAATGAACGCTCCTTTAGCGGAGCCCCCGAAAGTCCGCCGGCACCGATTTCATCGATTCGAGCCTTGGGCGTCTTCAGGCCATCGCGGGAGATTGTGGTGTTTGTGGCGATCACGCCGGCGAGCCCCAGTTCGAGGGCGAGGTCGGCAACCGCAAGAATGTCCTCGTCGGCCAGGTCTGGCGCGATTTTTACCAACACCGGCAAACCGAGCCCCTCCTCCATTACCGCCTGCAGGATCGGGCGTAGAGCCGAGACCTCCTGCAGCGAACGCAGACCCGGAGTGTTCGGGGACGAAACGTTTACGGCCAGGTAATCGGCAAACGGAGCCAAGAGGCGCGCGCTGGTGCGGTAGTCGTCGGCGGCCTGCTCCACCGGAGTCACCTTGCTCTTACCTATGTTCACGCCGATGATGGGCAGGTTCTCGCCGTGCTTGGCGCGCAGAGCCCCGAGTCGCTCGGCGACCGCGTGTGCACCCTGGTTGTTGAAACCCATGCGGTTGATTAGCGCGCGGTCGAGCGGCAGGCGGAACAGCCTGGGCTTGTCGTTACCAGGCTGGGCCAATGCGGTGACCGTACCGATCTCCACATGACTAAAGCCGAGGTCACCGAGCGCACGAACCGCCACGGCATTCTTGTCAAAGCCGGCAGCCAGACCAAACGCACCCTGGAATTTGAGACCAAAAGCCTCTACCGTGCGGGTCTCGCCGGCACGGATCGAGCCGAGGCTGGTTACACCGAGCGCCTTGCCGATCCGGATAAGGCGAACCACCACGTGGTGAATCCACTCGGGGTCTAGCTTGGTGAAAACGGTGCGGAAAATGAACTGATAAAACACCAGACAAGGTTACCGCGCGCTATTGCACCCGCTGGCAGCCGGTTTCACCCGGCAGCACCGGACGGAGAATGACCGGGAACGCCTGCCCGCTGGGAAGCAGCCAGCGCCCTTCGAACTGGGCGTCTGGGGTCATGCCCAGCTGCCTCTTTACTGAAGCAGCGGCGATGACCATGCACTTGCCCCCGGGTTGGTCCTGTTTCGGTTCCGGAATGCTGTAGTGGGCGGGCCAGCTGGGCAGCGTTGCCAGGGCTGCACGATAAAGCTTCCACTCGTCCACCGGCTTGGAATCGCCTAGTTGGCAGGTTCCGGCCTGACCAGCCGAGGTCTCTACAATCGCGCTAACGCCGCCCACCGATTGACAAAACACGGCGGCCGGATTGGGCACCCCGACGCCGGCTCCCTGTTTTACGAGCAGAGCGACCTGCCCCCAAACCTCGTAGGCAGATGCCTGGAAGGGCTTTGATTTGGCGGGCTTGAGGGCTGCCAGCTGGCGTGCGAGCGCCAGCCGGGCCTTGGCCTGTACCGGGGCGAGCCCATTCGTGAACGAGAGCGCGTAGACCGAAACGTTTAACCGAACACCAGGTAGGTTAACTTTGACCCGGGTGTTCGGAACATCGGCCACACCGGGGAATCCCCAGCCGCCTTGCGGTGTCTTGGTTAGCTTCTGAAGCGATTTGGTCCAGTCTGCGACCCTGCCCTCGGGTACGGTTCCAACCAACGCCTGGCGCACATAGGAATGCCGGGGCGCCGATGCCGGGGTGATGACGGTGCCATCGGCGTAGACCAAAGCCTCGGGCAGCCGGGATACGGTCCAGGCCGGTGCCACGAAACCGCCCTCGGTGTACACCTCGATGATGGGCCTTCCCGGCTTTGCGCTGCCGACGGTTTTTGCCGCTGAGCCGGTAACTTCATTTGCCGAAGCCGCCGAAAGACTGAGTGCCGAAGCCGCCACTGCGGCAAGTAAAGCGGCAGCAATCCTGCGACCGGAGAATCTGCTAATCATTTGCGCTAGCTGCAGCCCGAGGTGGAGCCGCACCCTTCACAGACATGGCAGGAGCCCGATGGGCGCATCTTTATGCCGCAGCTGAAACAGAGCGGGGCGTCCGAATCCTTGCCCTGCAAGAGCTCGAAGAGTTCCGCGCTGGAATGCACCTCTCGGTGTTCGGCCACCGGCGGCAAGCCTGAAATGGCCGGCTCTACCTGCGGTTGGGCCGCACTCGGCTCTGGCTCGGCTTCCTCGACGCCTTCATCGGTGCCGGAAATAATCTGATTCGCAGTGGTGTCCTGTGACAAAACCGGATAACTGGGCGGCTGTGAATCGAGTTCCCCGGTGCGCTCCCCCGCGCTGAGGATTCCCAGCGCCTGCCTGGTCGGAAGCGGCAGGTTGTCCAGCGCCAGCCTTCGGAAAATGTAGTCCATCAGCGACTTGGCCATTCGAATGTCCTTGTCGTCGGTCATTCCGGCCGGTTCAAAGGAGAAATTGGTGAACTTCTGCACAAAGGTCTCCAGAGGAACACCGTATTGAAGACCAATCGAAACCGCGATCGAGAAGGCGTCCATCACGCCGGCAAGGGTGGAACCCTGTTTGCCCAATTTGATAAACACCTCGCCGAGGCCACCATCGGGATAGTTTCCAGCAGTCATGTAGCCCTCGGCTCCGCCCACCGTGAACGAGACGGTGGTGCTCGGCCGGGCCTTGGGCAGGCGCTTGCGAACGGGCCCGGTCGGACCCACGTGACTTGGGATGGCAGGCGTTGTCCTCGACGCAGTGGCATCACTAAGCGGCTGACCCACCTTGCAGTTGTCGCGGTAGATGGCCAGCGCCTTCAGACCCAGCTTCCAGCCCTGGAAATAGACATCGGCGATTTCGCTGCGGGTGGCGGTTTCCGGCATGTTCACGGTCTTGCTGATGGCTCCCGAGAGGAACGGCTGCACCGCCGCCATCATCCGCACGTGCCCCATGGGCGAAATGGCACGAACGCCCACAGCAGTATCGAATATTGGATAGTGCTCCGTCTTAAGCCCTGGGGCAGCCACCACGTGTCCGTGAGTCGAAATGTGGTCGAGAATCTGACTGACAGCATCGGGCTCGTAACCCAACCGGTGCAGAGCGAACGGAATGGTTTGATTGACGATCTGCATTGAACCGCCGGTCGAAAGCTTCTTGTACTTGACCAGCGAGAAGTCTGGCTCGATTCCGGTGGTATCGCAGTCCATCATGAAACCGATGGTTCCGGTGGGAGCCAGGAGCGATGCCTGAGCGTTCCGCCAACCGTTTTGGTTCCCAAGCGCGGTGTTTCTGGCCCATTGCTCGCTGGCCGCCGCCAGGATGGTGGCATCGGTAGACGTCACCGGCACCAGCTGACCGTTTGCGGCCTCGTGTTTTGCCATGACGCGCTTGTGCCCAAGCGCGTTCGTGGAATAACCGGCATAGGCGCCCATGACACCCGCAATCTCCGCGGATTTTCGGTAAGCGCTGGCGGTCATCAGCGACGTGATGGACGCAGCGAGCGCAGCCCCCTCACGACTGTCGTAGGGCACTCCCAATGCCATCAAGAGTGCACCGAGGTTGGCGTAGCCGATTCCGAGCTGGCGGAAGTCCCTGGTCGTAGCCGCGATTGCCTCGGTGGGGAAATCGGCGAAAGAGATGGAAATATCCATGGCCAGAATGATTAGCTCGCAGGCGGCGGCAAAGCGAACGGTGTCGAATGTGCCGTCGGGGTTTAGGAATTTCAGAAGGTTGAGGCTCGCCAGGTTGCAACTGGAGTTATCGAGGTGCATGTATTCCGAGCAGGGATTAGAGCCGTTGATGCGCCCTGACTCCGGGGTGGTGTGCCAGTCGTTTATTGTGTCGTCGTATTGGATTCCGGGATCTGCACATTCCCAGGCCGCCTGGGCCATTTTGTCGAATAGCTGCCGAGCATCTACCTGCTCTAGAACCTGGCCGGTGGTTCGGGACCGAAGGCCAAAGGACTCACCGCGTTCGACCGCGTTCATGAATTCGCCGCTAACGCGCACCGAGTTGTTCGCGTTTTGGAACTGCACGGAGAAGATGTCTTTGCCACCGAGTTCCATGTCGAAGCCGGCGTCTCTGAGCGCCCGAATTTTCTCTTCCTCGCGCGCCTTGGATTCTATGAATTCCTCGATATCCGGGTGGTCTACGTCGAGGACGACCATCTTTGCCGCGCGACGGGTTGCGCCACCAGACTTGATGGTTCCCGCCGAGGCATCGGCGCCACGCATGAACGAAACCGGCCCAGAGGCAGAACCACCGCTGGAGTGCAGGGCTTCCTTGGAGGAGCGAATGCGCGAAAGGTTGATGCCGGCACCGGAGCCACCCTTGAAGATCAGACCCTCTTCCTTGTACCAGTTGAGGATGCTCTCCATGGTGTCGTCTACCGAGAGGATGAAACACGCCGATACCTGCTGCGGACTGCTGGTACCGACGTTGAACCAGACCGGAGAGTTGAACGAAAATATCTGATTAACCAGCAGGTAGCAGAGCTCGTGATCGAATACTTCGGCGTCTGCCTCGCTGGCAAAGTAGCCGTTTTCCTTGCCCGCTCGCGCATAGGTGGCAACAACTCGGCCGATCAGCTGACGCAGACTATATTCGCGTTCGGGCGAGCCGAGCAGCCCGCGAAAATACTTGGTTGCGACGATGGTACTGGCGTTCACACTCCAGCTTTCGGGGAATTCCACCCCGCGCTGTTCGAAGATTACCTGTCCGGTCTTCCAATTGGTTTGCACAACGTCTCGGTGCTCCCAGACCACCTGGTCGAACGGGTGAATGCCTTCGGTGGTGTAGATGCGAGAGACCGTGAGACCACGGCCCTCCACCCGGCTCGGTTGGGATCCGGTGTGTCCGTTGTCATTCATTTTCCGCTCGCTTTCGACCGGTTGGAAAGTGTGAAAAGTCTAGTTGTCTCCGCCGACATCTTTCTTGTCAGATTTCCCGGCAGCCGTGGAATCGTGCTCAAGGCGCATCAGCTTGATTGCCTGCTCGAAATCGTCGAGCGACTCCCAGCCCTGGTAGACACTCGCGAAACGCATGTATGCAACCTCGTCCAGCTGGCGAAGCGGTTCCAGAATCGCTAGGCCGATGTCGTTGGCCTCGATCTGCGCTACTCCGGTGGATCGAACCGATTCCTCCACGGTCTGGGCCAGCAACGCGAGGTCGCCGTCGGTTACCGGACGACCCTGGCAGGCCTTGCGAACACCGTTCACAATCTTGTCGCGGCTGAATGGCTGCATCACGCCGTTGCGCTTGATTACAAGCAGCGAGGCGGTCTCGGTGGTGGAAAAACGCGAACCACACTGCGGGCACTGGCGGCGGCGGCGAATCGCCGAACCGTCGTCGTTGGTCCGGGAATCCATGACGCGCGAGTCCGGAAATCTACAGAATGGGCAGTGCATCTCAACTCGCCTTCGAAAGTGCCTATCGCTTCAATCCAACATTTAGTCGAATTTGCCGCTGATGACCACTATATCTTGGGCTCCGATTCACGGCAACCCGGTGAGTTCTGTTCGGGTGGCGGCTCTAAGCCTGGGATGCAAAGCGCGCGGTAATTGCCTCGCCGTGAGCCGGCAGTCCCTCGGCGTTAGCAAAGCCCTCGACCAGCTTGGCGATCGGCTCCAGGCCAGAACGGCCATAGTCGATAACCTGCTGCACTCGCAGGAACGAGTGGACCCCTAGGCCCGAACCGAATTTCGCCTGCTGACCGGTTGGCAGCACGTGGCTGGAGCCAGCCATGTAGTCGCCCAGGCTGACCGGCGAATACTTGCCGAGGAAGATGGCTCCGGCGTTGGTGACCTTCGCCAGAGTGGCCTGATCGTCCCTCGAGTGGATCTCGAGGTGTTCGGTGGCGTATTCGTTGGCGAAGGCCACGGCGGCCGCCCAGTCTGCGACCACTACCAGCGCGCTCTGGCGCCCGGCGAGAGCGGTAGCCACTCGATCCGCGTGGTGGGTCGCGGCGATAATCGCTGGAAGCTCGGCGGCAACGGCGGAAGCCAGGTCGGCGCTGTCGGTAACCAGCACCGAGGCCGCAGCCTCATCGTGCTCGGCCTGGCTGACCAGGTCGTAGGCAATGAGCCTGGCGTCGGCGCTGGAATCGGCCAAAACCAGAATTTCCGTGGTACCGGCTTCGCTATCGATGCCGATTCGGCCGCGCAGCGCTCGCTTGGCTGCAGTCACATAGATATTTCCGGGTCCCGTGACCAGCTGGACCGGCTCCATGCCGATCTGCGGCAAACCGTGGGCAAAGGCAGCGATTGCGGCAGGTCCACCCATCGAATAGACCTCGGTTACCCCAAGGAGGCCGGCAGTAGCGAGCACGGTCGGGTGAGGGCGGCCACCGTAGTCCTTTTGCGCCGGGCTGGCGATTGCAAGGCGCGGAACCTTGGCCACCTGAGCTGGAACCACGTTCATGATCACGCTCGACGGATAGACCGCCTTGCCGCCTGGGACGTAGAGACCCACCGAATCCACGGGCTGGTGGCGCTGGTGAACCTTGGCGCCTGCCGCCAACTCCACGGTCGTGTCCTTGGGGAGATTGGCCTCCGAAACCCTTCGAACCCTGGCGATGGATTCCTCGATGGCGAGGCGAAGATCTGGCTCGAGCGCCGCAACGGCCGCGCCAATCTCGTCGGCGCCAACCCGAATCGGGCTCGGGTCAACACCGTCGCGCGCCACGGTCACCTCGACCACGGCCGCGACACCTCGCTCGGCAACATCGGTGATCAGCGGAAGCACCGACTCCAATGCGATGTTTACATCTACCGACGCCCTGGGTACCAAATCGTTAACCTCTTTGACGGCAAAGCCGGCAGTAAGGTCTAGCGTGCGGATCGCGGCGTTGGTCAAAGTGCCTCCTGGTTCGGACTCAATTTTACGCGCAGGAGTAACCTGTATACGGAGATGACAATGCTTGAATTCAATACCGCCCAGACCCCCACCGATGCCCTGCTGGCCACTTTCCGACGCCACGCCTCGGGAGTTTCGGTGATCACCACCAACGATGAGGGCGGAAACCCGGTGGGTTTCACCGCAACCAGCATGACCTCGCTTGGCGCAAACCCACCCCTGATTATGTTCTCGGTGGCGTGCGGAGCCAGCAGCTGGAATGCCATCTCCAAGGCGGAATACGTTGCGGTACACACCCTGGGAGCGGGCAACCTGGGCCTGGCTCAGCGAATGGCCGCGGATCACACCAAGCGTTTCGAAGCCGCCGATTGGACTCGCGGACCACACCAGATGCCGGTATTCGAGGCTGCCACCAGTGTGCTCATCGCCAAGGTGCGCGAGGTCATCCACGTGGAGAGCAACGCTGTTGTAATTGCTCAGGTTGAGTGCGGTGCGGTTGGCACAGAGGACGAAGCCCTGCTGTACCACCAGCGGTCGTACCGCTCCCCCGGCCAGGCGCTTTGACTTTTAGGGTTCGTCCCGAAACAAAACACGAAAAACGGCCGAAACCCCGCGGGCCGCTATCTCTAGCCGAGGTCGACCGGTGGCTCCGGTAGGTCCTCGTGCAGTTCAGGCGCATCGGCGTCGTTCGGTATGTCGTCCTCGGCGCCCGCCTGCGCCCTAATGTCTTCGCGGGGTGCGCCAACCGCGGCCCTTCCGAGCAGAACCTTGAGTTCGCCGTAAAGCTCGCCGGTTAGCTTGACGGTTGAAGGCAGCATAAACAACTGGTCTTCGCCGGCACCAGACAGAGTCACGTACACCTCGGTGGTTCCCGGATACATCTTTAGGATTCGATCCAGTTCAACCAGCGTTTCGCGGGTTGCCTGAAGTGCC